>ERZ773018.1289-NODE-1289-length-13529-cov-5.391346_pt1 | contig 13529 bp, 9 predicted proteins | sample MGYA00580840_ERZ773018 | MGnify/ENA primary metagenome ERZ773018 (study PRJEB29015, sample SAMEA2738125) | human oral metagenome | biome: human oral; feature: human-associated habitat; material: saliva | place: China | collected 2256 ... | reverse complement strand
GGGGGCCCACGAGCTTTAGTTCTCTGAGCCGCTGTTTCGAGCGCGGCGTGATTGAATGCGCTCGAAACAGCAGGGGTGTGACTACATGCCACCCATGATCTGTGCGACGAGGATCTTGCCGATCATGGCAACGGGGTAGACCAGCGCGTAGCCCAAGGAAACGCGTGGATCCATATTCGTTCGAGAGTTTGCGAAGGCAAGGACTGCAGGCTGTGTTTGAGCGCCAGCCAGAAGACCCGAGAGCTTCGTTCCACCCATCTTGAACAACCAGCGCATGATGACGTAGAGGCCAATGGCCATGATCGAGGTCATGATGATGCCCAGTAAGAGGATCTGCAGCCAGGTTCCAGAGGTGAAGGCCTTTTCGATCTGTCCACCTGCGTTAGCACCCGCTTGTGCGAGGAAGACCAGAAGGCCGAACTCTGCCAGAACTTGACCGGCGGTGAACGGCATTGCGGTCACGAAGGGACCGATACGTCCCAGACGTCCGAAGATCAGGCCAACGATCAATGTTCCAGCAGCCGAACCGATCGAGAAGTAAGCACCGGTTGGGGTAAAGATTGGGATCTCGCCAATCAAAATTCCCAGCGCCATGCCCACGCCCAAGCTGATCGGATTAAGGTCAGACAGGCCTCGTGCGGAGTCTCCGAAGAACTTTGTAATCTCCCGCATCTTCGAGGTCGGTGCAACCACGCGGACGCGGTCACCCTGCTGAAGAACAAGGCCAGGTTCGGCGATCATGTCGACGTCGCCTCGGCGAACGCGGGAAATGGTCGCGGAGAACTTGCGCGCAAGGTCCAGCTCTTCCACAGTGTGGCCGGCGAGCTTCGGGTTCGATATTGTCACGCGACGGAAATCCAAGTAGGCGCGGTCCTCGATGAGAGAGTGTGAGGAGGGGTGCCCCAACTCGGTTGCAACGCGGGCGACCAGCTCGCGAGGGCCGACGACGGTCACCAAGTCGCCCTTGTCCACGGTGTCGGTCATCGACGGGCGCATGATGGGGCCGGTTTCGCCTCGACGCAGGCGCGAGAAGGTGATCTTTGAACCCAGAGTCGTATAAATATCGCCCAAGCAGGGGTGATCGTCACGCTCGACGCGGATCGTGCGGTTCGCCAGGGGAGAGGGGGCGTCCTTGTCGCGCTTCCCGTAGGACAGGGCCGCGGCCGAGGCGATGAGCATACCGATAACGCCGAAGAGATAAGCAATTGAGTAACCGACGGTCGCCAAGTCCAACTTCCCCGAGGCCTCGCCTGCGGCGGCAAGAGCGGGAGTGTTGGTGACGGCTCCGGCGAAGGTGCCGGCGATGAGAGCGGGGTCCATTCCCCACATACGGCCAATGATTTCACCGGAGGCTGCGGCGATTCCGTAGAGGGCGACCATCGTGAGAATCGGGCCGACCGCGCTCTTCAGGTTATGGAAGAACGAGGCGCCCGAATTCATGCCGATTGCGAAGGCGAAAAGCGCCAAACCGAGAGTGCCCAATTCGCGGGTCACACGCAGGTGAATGCCGTAGGTTTCGGCCCAGGCTGACAAGACGATTGCAAAGAAGAGGACGGCCGCCGCGCCAAGTCCGATTCCCTTGATCTTCACGTGGCCGAAGGCCATTCCGATACCGATCAGGAGGAACAGGAATAGGACAGGCTGATCAGCGAGCTTCGTAAATAAGATCTCCACTGTGATGGCTCCATTGTCTGGTGATCAGGATTTTCTGTATCCGCTTCTCAGTATCGTCTTACTCGGGAGAGGGGCCAAATGGATGAGGCGCAGAATTATGCAGATTGTGTCGAAAGGGACTCAATTGCTGTCTGACAAATTTTCGATTTTGAGGCCAAGGTCCCACATATTCCGGAGTGTGAGATTAAAAAGCTCATGACCGCAAGAGGCTCTACGGTAGAAGAGTGATGAAGCTTCGCATTTCGGGAATTCTCGTCTCGGTCATCGTACCCAGGCGTGCGATTCCTGCCGTGTGAATTGTCGGATGGAACGCACGCCTCAATCCCCGCGCATATGCGCTACGCGTTTGCAAACACCTGAGTTTGCGCCGCGACCGCACCTGTGAAGGGGATTTTTTCATGCATGACACCCCATGATTCCCCAAAGGACTCATGTCCTTTGAAGCGGAAGCGTAGACCGACTGGAAGGCTGATAATGACTGAAGAAATACGTCGGGTGATGACCGGCGCGCAAGCCATTGTGACCACTCTTGAAGCATTGGGCGTGACTGACGTTTTCGGCATGCCCGGTGGTGCGATCCTGCCCACCTACGATCCTTTGATGAGCTCCTCGCTCCACCACATCCTCGTGCGCCACGAACAGGGTGCAGGCCATGCGGCGCAAGGATACGCCCTGGCCAGCGGCAAGGTTGGCGTTGCGATTGTGACCTCTGGGCCGGGAGCAACAAACACTCTGACCGCGATTGCGGACGCAAACATCGATTCCGTCCCAGTCGTCGTCATCTCAGGCCAGGTTGGCGCCTCCCTGATCGGCACCGATGCCTTCCAGGAAGCCGACGTCGTGGGCGCCTCAATGCCCCTAGCCAAGCACTCCTTCTTGGTCACGGACCCGCGTGAAATCCCCGCGCGCCTCACCGAAGCCTTCCACATCGCCAAAACTGGCCGCCCGGGTCCCGTCTTGGTGGACATCACCCGATCTGCACAGGTCGAAGAGTTCGAATACATCTGGCCTGCGCCCATGGATCTTCCCGGCTATCAGCCCGCTTTCGAGCCCATTCCGCGCCAAATCGAGCGCGCCGCAGAGGAGATCGCACGCGCGCAGGCTCCCGTGTTCTACGTCGGCGGCGGCCTCGTCCGAGCGCGCGCCGAAAAGGAACTGCGCGAACTGGTCGCACTGTCCGACGCGGCTGTCGTGACGACTCTTCCCGCCCGCGGTGCCTTCCCCGATTCGGACCTGCACAACTTGAAGATGCCCGGCATGCACGGCACCGTTCCCGCGGTGGGAGCCCTCCAGCGTGCGGATCTGGTCGTTGCACTGGGCGCACGCTTCGATGACCGCGTGACCGGAAAGTTGGATTCTTTCGCGCCTCGCGCCCGCATTGTCCACGTCGATATCGACGCCGCCGAGATGTCAAAGAACCGCTACGCCGATGTCGCAGTGGTCGCGGACCTCAAGCCCGCGTTGGCCGCGCTGAACGCCGCTCTTCCCGAGGCCTACGAACGCCTCGGCAAGCCTGACCTTTCGGGATGGTGGCGTTACCTGAACCGCCTGCGCGAGACCTACCCGCTTGGATGGGTCGAACCCACTGACGGTTTCATGGCTCCCCAAGAGGTGATCTCGAAGCTGTCCTCGATCGCTGGCACCGAGGCCATCTACGTCACCGGCGTGGGACAGCACCAAATGTGGGCCGCTCAGTTCATCGAATTCGAAGAACCCTCGCACTTCATTTCCTCCTGTGGTCTGGGAACCATGGGCTACTGCATCCCCGCAGCCATGGGCGCGCAAGTGGGTGCGCCGGACAAGGTCGTGTGGGCCGTTGACGGCGATGGCTCCTTCCAGATGACGAACCAGGAGCTGGCAACATGCTCGATCAACCGCATCCCGATCAAGGTCGCGCTGATCAACAACTCGGTGCTGGGAATGGTGCGTCAGTGGCAGACACTGTTCTACGGGGAGCGTTACTCGAATACGACGCTGAACCCGACCGAGGGTGAGCAGATCCCCAACTTTGAGATGCTCGCTAAGGCCTATGGCTTGGAGGCGCGCACCGTGCGTCGCGCCGAGGACGTTGAGGACGCAATTAAGTGGGCGATGTCGATTAATGATCGCCCGGTCCTCTTGGACTTCAGGGTTTCGAAAGACGCGATGGTGTGGCCGATGGTCGCAGCCGGAGTACCCAATGACGATATTCGTTACGCTCGCGATATCGCGCCCGACTGGGAGGTGGAAGACTGATGATGCACACGCTGGCTGTCCTGGTGGAAAACAAGCCCGGTGTTTTGACCCGAGTTTCCGGCTTGTTCGCACGCCGCTCGTTCAACATTAAGTCCCTCGCAGTGGGGGAGACCGAGCAACCCGGCATCTCACGCATGACGATTATTGTCGAGGCCGATTCTGCTCCCATCGAGCAGGTGAAGCGTCAACTCAATAAGCTCATCAATGTGCTCAAGATTGTTGAGCTCCGACCCGAGGAATCTGTCGAACGTCGTCTGCTCATGATGAAGGTTCGCGCTGACGAATCTCGTCGCACGGGCGTTTTGCAGGTCGTGGACTTGTTCCGCGCCCACGTTGTCGACGTTCAACCTGAGTCGGTCGTCATTGAGTCGATCGGTTCACTACCCAAGCTGGAGGCGCTGCTGCGGGCCATGGAACCCTACGGCGTCATCGAACTCGTCCAATCGGGTGCTGTCGCGATCGGTCGCGGTGAGCAATCGATTACGGATCAACTAAAGGAGAAATAAGAATGGCAGAGATCATCTACGACGACGGCGCAGACCTGTCGCTGATCCAGTCCAAGAAGGTGGCCGTTATCGGTTACGGTTCGCAGGGACATGCGCATGCACTGAACCTGAAGGATTCCGGCGTTGACGTGGTCGTTGGCCTGCGTCCCGGTTCCTCCTCTTGGGCAAAGGCTGAGGCAGCCGGCCTCGAGGTGAAGGATGTTCCCGAGGCCGTGGCTGAGGGCGACGTTGTCTCCGTCCTCCTGCCCGACCAGGTTCAGCGTTACGTCTACGCCGAGCAGGTCGCCCCGAACTTGAAGGAAGGCGCGGCCCTGCTCTTCGCACACGGCTTCAACATTCGCTACGGCTACATTCAGGTTCCCGAGGGCCATGACGTCGTCATGGTTGCTCCTAAGGGCCCGGGCCACAAGGTTCGCGAGACCTACACCCAGGGCAAGGGCACCCCGGATGTTGTCGCCGTCGAGGTTGACGCTTCCGGTCAGGCTTGGGACCTCGTTCTGTCCTACGCCAAGGCCATTGGTGGTACCCGCGCAGGCGTCATCAAGACCACCTTCACCGAAGAGACCGAAACTGACCTCTTCGGCGAGCAGGCGGTTCTGTGTGGCGGTGTCTCCCACCTGATCCAGGCCGGCTTTGAGACCCTGGTCGAGGCTGGCTACCAGCCCGAGATCGCCTACTTCGAGGTCTGCCACGAGATGAAGCTGATTGTCGACCTGATCAATGAAGGCGGCATCACCAAGCAGCGTTGGTCCTGCTCTGACACCGCTGAGTACGGTGACTACATCTCCGGTCCGCGCGTCATTGGCGAGTCCTCCAAGCAGGCTATGCGCGACATCCTGACTGATATTCAGGATGGCACCTTCGCCCGCCGTTTCATCGAGGACCAGGACAATGGTGCTCTCGAGTTCAAGGCACTGCGCGCTGAGGAAGAGTCTCACCCGATCGAGGCCACCGGCCAGAAGCTGCGTAAGGCTTTCGGCTGGACCCAGGCTGATGAGGACTACACCGAAGGTAGTGCAGCTCGCTGAGCTGACCTCATCTGTGGTTCGGTCGGCTGCTTAAGCTGAGCTGAGTTCGGGTCAAGACTGGTGTTTTGACCAAACGGCTGTGGGCCGGTGCGTATGCACCGGCCCACAGCCGTTTTTATGTTCGCGCGTGGGTCGGAGCCCTTCCGCTCTTCCTTTCCCAAAAGACACACGAAGTCGGTGAATGTCATGCCTTATAGCCTGTGTCTTTTGCCGACTTCGTGTGGGGGTGGGGGAGAGCCCCTGGATAGCCTGTGTCTTTTGTTGACTTCGTGTGGAGGGGGGAGAGGCTGTGGGAGAGTCTGTGGACGAGGCCGTGGATAGGCTGTGCCAATTGAAGCTTTCCTGTGTCAAAGCCAGCTACACACGCACAGCACGACACTTACTCGCACGCACGTCAACAAAATCGGTGCAAATATGCTGAAAGGCAGCGAATAGTATCCTGATGAAACTGTCTGAAGGTCCCGCAAATTTGTAAGATGACTTACGTGATGACTGAGACCTGACTCACGCGTCGCTTTTCAGTCGCGCATCCATATCATTCATCCAGAAGGACCAAAGATGACCCTCCGTCGATATGGGCGGGCCCTGGCAGCCGTCTCAGGCGCTGCACTCCTGTGTGCGTCGTTCTCTCTGCCGGCACTGGCAACACCCGAAAGTGACACCCAACCCGGCGACGCGGCCACGGCCTCGGCAAGCGAAACAACCCCAGCGCCGATCACCGTTACCGCAACGCGCACAGACACCCTCGGGGACAAGGTATATGTGGGGGACGTCCTCACATTCACCTTCACCTACACGAACGAGACTGACAGCGCTCTAACCGTATTCCCGAAGGAATCAAACCTCGCGGGCGTCCTGACCACCGGCGCGCCGAACTGCCGCTGGCACAACCTCGCCGCGCACACCACCAAGCAGTGCAAGTCCGCGACCTACACGATCACCGAGGCCGACCTGGCCGCCGGCTCCTTCACGCCGACCTCGACGTGGACAGCAACCCGTGACCGCAACGGAAACGACGTTATCGCCGGCGGAATTACCGCCACTGCCGAGGCCGTCACCGTGCTTCCCGGTTCGCGTGCAGCAGAGCCGGACCCGGTGGAAACCCCCAAGGACTACGCGATCGGCGAGGTTGCGCGCCTGGCCTCGCCTGGTCTGAATGGATTCAAGTGTCATCGCATCCCCGCCCTGACCACAGCCACCAACGGCTGGATCATCGCCGCATGGGACGGCCGTCCCGAAACCTGCCAGGATGCGCCCCAGGCGAACTCGATCGTCTACCGCATCTCGAAGGACGGCGGTAAGTCGTGGACCCCGATCCAAACCGCTCTTGCCGGAACCCCCGGCGCGAATAAGGTCGGATTCTCGGATCCTTCTTTCGTTGTTGATCGCACCACCGGGACGATCTTCCTCTTCTCGGTGAAGTCTTTTGACGCGGGTCTGTTCCAGTCTCAGTTGGGTACTGATCCCAATGCGCGAAACATCCTCCACGCACACGTTGTTGAGTCGCACGACAATGGCCAGACCTGGGTGAATCCTCGCACGATTACTGATCAGGTGACGGCTGGTTATGAAGGTCAGTGGTTTACGCGTTTCGCGTCTTCCGGTGAGGGCATTCAGCTTCGCTACGGCGCACACGCTGGTCGCTTAATTCAGCAGTATGCGGTCGCAAATGCGGGTAGCACCTCGCTCATGGCGGTTTCTGTCTACTCCGACGACCACGGCGCAACGTGGAAGCCGGGCGCTCCCAGTGAAGGTAGTGCGGATGAGAACAAGGTCGTTGAGCTCTCTGACGGGCGCCTGCTGCTCAACTCTCGGACGCAGGGCACCGCGGGCCAGCGCCTCGAGGCGATTTCCTACGATGGCGGTCAGACCTGGGGTCCTTTCCGTCACAATTGGGACCTGACTGATCCGCGCAACAATGCTTCGATCATTCGTGCATACCCGAATGCGCCTCAGGGTTCGGCGCGCGCACGCGTGCTGCTCTTCTCGAATGCGGATTCGTCGAGTGCCCGCGCGAATGGAACGATTCGCGTGTCCTACGATGATGGCTTCACCTGGAACGAGGGCAAGGTCTTCGAAAGTGGAGACATGGCCTACTCGACCCTGCATGCGCTGGGTGATGGAACCTGGGGCCTGCTGTATGAGACCGGCGGGTACAAGAACATTGACTTCATGCGCGTTGACGCTGCGTACCTGGGTTTGACGGACCCGGGCGAGGATGTTGCGCCGACTCCGGCCCCCACGCCTTCAGTCGATCCGCAGCCGACGCCCACGCCGGCTCCGACGGTGGATCCAACTCCGGCGCCCTCCCCTTCGGTGGATCCAAGCCCGGCGCCCTCCCCTTCGGTGGATCCGCAGCCGACGCCCACGCCGGCTCCGACGGTGGACCCAACTCCGGCTCCGCAGCCCACCCCTGATCCCGAGCCGACACCGGCCCCGGATCCCACGCCTTCTGCAACCCCCGCACACTGGGTGAACACAGGTGCCGGCTGGAAGTGGCAGCTCGAGGACGGCAGCTTCGCGGCCTCTCAGAGCGTTGTCATTGGCGATGTGACGTACCGCTTTAACGCTGATGGCATCATGGTCACCGGTTGGGAACAGCAGGACGGGAAGTGGAGCCACTACAGCTCGTACGGCGCCCGCACAAACGGCTGGCTCCAAGAGAACGGCAGCTGGTACTACTTTGATCCGAGCACGGGCGTCATGAAGATCTGGTGGGCTCAGATTGATGGCCACTGGTACAACTTTGGCCTTGACGGCCGCATGGTGACCGGATGGAAGAACCTCGATGGGCACTGGTATCGCTTTGGAACGGATGGCCATATGGCGACCGGATGGCAGCGTATCGGCCTGTCCTGGTACTACTTCGGCACCGATGGCCAAATGCGTACTGGCTGGCAGAAGATCGACGGCACTTGGTACTACTTCGCTCGTTCGGGAGCGTGGATCTGACCTGATCGTCTGATTATCCGCTGATTTACGAGGCTGGGGCCGGGGAGCGCGATTATGCTCCCCGGCCCCAGCCATTTGTATTGAGATGTGTTGGCAGCTTTAGGCTTATTCCGCTGAGCTGGCCCTTGGTGCTATTACCGCAGTGCTTCAGTTTTCGCCGCGGCGACGCGCTGCCATGAGGATCGTGATTCCCATGCTCAAGAAGGCTGCCGAGGCAGCAAGAGCGACGGGTGACCAGCCGGTGTGTGCCAGTGCTCGCGGAGCGTTTCCACCCTGGGTGCTTTGCTCAGGTGCAGACTGACCGGGCTGAGCCGGGTTGTCTGTGCCAGGCTGTGCCGGATCATCTGTTCCCGGCTGTGCTGGGTTGCCGCCGGGCTGACCGGGGTCAGAGGGCTGGTTGGGACCGACCGGAGCCGGAGACTGAGGAGTGGAAGGCGTTGCCGGAGTTGCAGGCGTTGCCGGAGCAGTCGGTGCAACCGGGGGAGTAGAGGTCGAAGGCACAGGTGCCGGAGTGGTTGCCGAAGGCGTCGGAGTCGTGGGGGTGGGAGTAGGAACAGCGTTTTGCTCCCACTGTGCAACCAGCACGCGGTTCGGGTTCGCGGTGGTCAGCTCAACCGCGTCACCAGGAGTGAATTCCTCGCCACTTGCCTGGTCTTTCCAACCCTTGAAGGTGTATCCGTCGCGAGTGATTGCGTCTGCAGCGGTCTTCGTGACCGAAGGCTGTGTAACGTCGCCGGTCTTGCGATCGACCTCAAAGTTGCCTTCAATGCTTGGAGGCGTCGTCGAGCCACCGTTCGCGTCGTAGCGCAGAGAGTACTTCGGTGCCCACACTGCTGTGAAGGTGTTTGTTTCGAGCAGTTGCTCCCAGGTCTTCGTGGTGGCAGCGGTCGTCCACACGGAGACATTCGCGCCCGGCTTGTAGGTATAGGTGTAGGTCGTGCCGAGCAGCGTCGTGCTATTCGCCCAGTTCACGAAGGCGTAGCCATCGCGAACTGGCTCTTCAGTGATAAGGCTCGTGCGCGTTGTAATTGACGTACCGGTCGAAGCCACCGCGTCGGTGTAGGTCGGCTGGCCCTTGATGGTGCCGCCGTTTGCGTCATAGACGATGGGGGCGCAGTTCTTCGGCGCAACAACCTTTACGCGGAAGCCCGTGTAGAACAGGTGATTCGTGTTTCCGCCGGTGTTGATGGGGGAGTCTGAGTTACCCATCAGTGTGTGGTGGAAGTAGGCGATGTAGGTCTTACCGATCTCGGCGCGATTCGTTGCCTTGAAAATGTAGGAGAGCTTGCCGCCGTTGTTTGCCTGCGAGATCGGGTCGGTTGAGGTGTTGATGACGCCGATCAGGTCGGGGTCGAAGTCGCCGCCAATCCCCGAGGGTGATGCAGCGATGATCGTTGTGTTGACGTTGAAAGTGCCACCCAGAGGGCGCGAGGTCGTGTACTTGGAGAACTCGCCAGAAACGGTCAGTGTCGAGCCCTGCGCGATTTCAATTTCGCCAAAGCGGTCCGCTTCGTCGGTTGCGGTCGTCGCCGTCGGGTTGTGGTTGATGGTCAGCGAGTTATCAACGTCGCCGTCGGGGGAGAAGACGCTCTTTATGACGGTGTTGGGGGATTGGCAAACTTCGGGGCGCGTGATTGCCGAGGCCGTGCTTCCATCAGCGGCCGAGGCTGCGTGAGTGGGAGCGAGCAGTGCTGCGCCCGCGAGGGGGACAGTGATGAGCGCTGCGGCCACGCCGAGCGCTGTGCGCTGACGAAGAAATGACAGGATCATGCAAACTCCAGAGAAAATTCAGGTTTTCTTGAGATAGGTTTCCACTGTAACGCAGTGAGCCTGCAGTTCCGTACAGTTTTGCGAAAATGTGGTCATTCCAACGAAAGTAGCTGAAAGAAAGCTGGGTGTGAGCAGTTCTTGCGTTCGCTGGTGTCTTGCTTGGCCCCCGTCCTCCACACGAAGTCGCCAAATGTCACAGGCTACAAGGCATGACATTTGCCGACTTCGTGTGTTTGGGGGTGCCGCTAGGCCTCGTCAGTGGGGGATTGGTCTTCTTCGATCGTCGCAAGCGCAACTTGGGTGGCGCCTGCTCGCGCGTTCCAGCCGAGGACTCCGACGGTGAGTGCGCCCATTACAAGGAAAATCAGGCTGGTCGAGGTTGAGTCGGAAGTGTGCATGAAGGCCATCGCGATGACCGCGATTCCTTGCGCGGTGCCCAGGACTCCGCCCATGAAGAGGAGGACCCAGACGGCTTGATGGCCGGCGTTCCAAGCGTGCGAGCCAACCGGGATATCGCGCAGGTACAGGCCGAGGGGAGGGCGTACGGCTTGGTTGCGGACCAAGAGTCCGGTCACGAAAAGGTGGAGGCCAGCAATGACAACGATGAGTGCCGCGCAAACCAGAAGGATAGTGACCAGGGTGTTCATGTGTTTCCTCTCGACTGTTCCAGACTAGCAGGATCGTGGGGAGAGGAAATTGTCAGAAGGATGGGGCGTGGTCTGGCAGAATGAGGGTATGGGTTTGTCGAAAAAGCTCCTGAGCAAAGATGAAGTTGTCGTCCGCCATATGCACACGCACATCAAGGTACTGCTGTGGCGGATTGTGGCGCTTGTGCTGCTGCTTGTTGCCGCAATTGTTGGATCGGTGTTTGTGCCTGTGGACTCGCGTAAGTGGGCGCTGCCGGCGATTTGGATCGTCTTTGTCATTATTGCGGTTCCGCTATTTGTCGTGCCGTGGGCCAAGTGGATGGCCGCGACCTATACGGTGACGACGAAGCGGATCATTACGCGCTCGGGTATTTTCCAGCGCACGGGGCACGACCTGCCGCTCAGCCGTATCTCGGACATTCAGATGGTCAAGGACCTGAACGATCGCCTGTTTGGGTGTGGAACTTTGGCCTTGCAGACCTCGGCGGATGATCCGCTGCTGCTGCACGACGTGCCGAATGTGGAGATTGTGCAGGTGGAGATCTCGAACCTGCTGTTCAATGACGTTCAAGGAGCGATCGACGCCGACCCGAATTCGTGAGGGGCTTAGCGGTGTGTGCTTCCGCTACAGTATCTCGCGTTGATAATGGCGAAGAGCATGATGTGCCATGCAGAGGAAGCACTAGGAGGGGTAGACGTAGATTGATAGAACATAGTTCTATCCCTTTTTTGAAAAACCCAGTACATCTCGAAGATCGGCAAGCAGTTCTTCAGGAGCACTTTTCCCGATTCGAGTGATATCTAGTCTTTGTTTTTGAAATTGCTCTTTTAGGCGTTTCAAGAAGATCTTCCCAACAACTCGATCTATCGCAACGGCTTCGGAAGAGGGCCAAATTGATTCGTTCGTTGGCGATCCTCCTTCTGGTAAATAGCAATTTTTGTTGTTAGCAGTTCGTTTTCTGTGGAAATCCTCTCGCGCCTCCCCTTCAAATTCTTTCAATATTTTCTGATGTAACTGCCGAATATCGTTGTGGTCGGCAAAGAGAGCCGAAATATAATCCTCAGTGCAGTAGTAGGATTCAATGTCGCAGTATCTCGTAATAAATACCTCAGAACGCGAACAGCTGTCACCAAATACCTTCTTGAGCCAACCGTCTATCTCTGTATCCGTTAAGAAATCACGGTCTCGGTGGATAACAATTCGGGTGTTCGGTTGTAAGAATTCCTTGAGCGAAGTGAAAATATTGGCGACGCCTAGGTTGGCTACGCCGTTTACTGAAATTAATGTAACATTGCTTCCCTCTTGAGCTAACTGGTCTGCAGCGATTTTAAGAAGTTGCGAATTCTGGTCTTCAGTGAGGAGAATTGTTTGATCTTCTCTGGGATTGATCGAATCAAGACAGCCAAGGTGCATTAGCAGGGGGAAAAGATCTGGGTTGTCGTAAGGTTCCGAAGTCCCCTCACGCATCCATATGAGTTTTGTGTTCTCAGGACGAGCGAAGATTAGATGCTCGCTGTGAGTTGTAGCGATAATCTGACACCCATAATTTTCAGCAATATCTTCAAATGCAGATGCAAGTAACTTTTGGCGAGATGGGTGAAGGTGTGCATCTGGCTCATCAACGAGAAAAACTGATGGCTCGAATAGGATTACATAGGAATACAGCTGGGTGATTTGGAGTAATCCAGTACCCCAGAGTTCAATTGGTATCGGGCTACCCGAAGATCCTCCAATTATCGCTTGGACTTCGATGTAAAAGTCATGGGATTCATCAGCTCTGATTATTAATGATATTTTTTCGCCGATTAGACTTGAAACTGCATGTTCAAGTTCTGCCAGCTTGTCGCGTTTGTTAATTAGACGAAGAATATTTCGAAATACTAAGTTGGCTTCACCCCCGGCGGCCCTCTGAAATACAGATGCGTAGCTCATGTACTCTTCGCGTAGCGGGATCCCAGAAAGTCCGGGAGTGTAGATTGAGAATAACTTTCGGTGATCCTGAATTCTATCTGCGAGACTTCCCTGTTTTGGTTCTCTATCGACACCAACTGAGTCGTAGTTTCGACCACGATAGAGAATGACCTTGAAATTTTGAACGTCCCCTTCGGTATTAGAGGTCGAAAAGAACTCAACACTTGCACGCAAACCTCCCTTGTTGTTTTCGAGGGGTTTTCCGTGCCCAACTGTTTCAAAAGAAGCTGCTGGAGAATAACGGAGAAGAGAAGTGGGGATTACCTTTTGTTGTCTAGCGCGTGCAAGTTGTGCAGCTGTGACGGCTGTGTGAATTGCTTGGATCGCAGAACTCTTTCCAGAGTTGTTTCCGCCGATGATGTAGGTGACGGGTCCGATTTCGAACTCAGCCTCCCTAATCCTCTTAAAATTTGAGATAGCGACCTTGGTTAGTAGATGTCTGGGGGGCTTTACCGTTTCTTGAGTATCCTCCACTAATCTGTGTTGCTGCATGACGTTGCTTTCGCTCATCGACCTTCATCCCCGCTGATTTCAAACGCCGGCAGCGTTTCCAGGAGCTCCTGGGTGCGCATGGATACCGTCACCAGGCGCTTGATCAGGTCCACGACCGCGTCGGGGCGGCCCTGCTCGCGCAGGAAGTCGTTTGGGTCGTTGACGATGCCCGACGCCTTGTCCGTCTTCACGTAGTATCGGTCGATGATCCACTCGAGCGGGCTGCGGCCCGAAATCGAATAGCCCTGCGCCT
>ERZ773018.1288-NODE-1288-length-13536-cov-6.181218_pt1 | contig 13536 bp, 14 predicted proteins | sample MGYA00580840_ERZ773018 | MGnify/ENA primary metagenome ERZ773018 (study PRJEB29015, sample SAMEA2738125) | human oral metagenome | biome: human oral; feature: human-associated habitat; material: saliva | place: China | collected 2256 ... | reverse complement strand
AAATAAAAAGGAGAATCAATGGAAAGCAGAATAGAATTTTTAAAGAAATATATAAGTATAATTATTGGATCATTAATTTTTGCGGCGGGATTAGAATTTTTCTTAATTCCAAATAATATTCTAGATGGTGGGGTGATTGGTGTATCTATTATTGCACGTCACTATTTGGGATTACCACTTGGGATTTTCATACTAATATTTAACATTCCATTTTTATATTTGGGATATAAGCAGATAGGTAAAGGATTCGCGATTGCTTCTATTTTTGGAATTGTTATCTTATCTTTTGCAACTTCATATTTTCATGATTTTCCACCACTAGTTACAGATCCATTCTTAGCATGTATTTTCGGTGGGATAATACTTGGAATAGGGGTAGGATTAGTTATTAGAAATGGTGGTACGTTAGATGGAAGTGAGATGTTTTCTATCTATGCTACTAAAAAATTACCGATTTCTGTAGGTGAAATGGTCCTTGGAATAAATGTTATTATCTTTATCGCTTCTGGATTTGTATTTACATGGGAAGCTGCATTATATTCTATGATAAGTTACTTCGTAGCGTCTAAAGTTATGGATATCGTTATTGAGGGACTTAATGACTCTAAATCGGTTATGGTTATTACTAGTAACTATCAAGTAATAAGTCAAGAAATTCAAGATAGATTAGGTCGTGGAGTAACTTTATTACATGGAGAAGGTGGTTATTCAGGACAGGAAACAAAAATCATATTTTGTGTAATCACTCGTATTGAAGAATCAAAACTTAAAAAAATAGTCTTTAGAAATGATAAGAATGCCTTTCTATCGATTGGAACAGTTAGTGAAGTAAGTGGAGCTAACTTTAAGAAAAAAGATATACACTAATAAATTTCCTTTGCAGGTTTTTCTGCAGAGGATTTTTTGTGATATAATTAGTATAAAGAGGTGAGAATTATGGAAGAATTATATAATTATCTTGCTAAGAGTGAGAGGGTATATTTATTAGAAAGAAGAAAAACAGTAAAATGGTGGCATATAATACTAGATCTTGTAGGCCTACTATATTTTACTGGAGCATATGGAGAAGATAGGACTTATGATTGTTACTTAGTTAAGTTTGAAAAACATTGGGAAATACTAGTGTGTAAAGAAGGAAAAGCACTAGAAAAAATTAAGCTTAAAGATAAATTTGAATTAAAAAAGAATTTTCTTTGTGGTGGATATAAGTATAAAGTCCACGATGAAATTACGCATGAACTTTACAACTATTTGAAATATTCATGCTAGTATGAGCAAAATTTGTCTAAATATGTTATAATAGACTGATGAATTTTTTAAAGGATAATAAAATGAAAATCAAAGAAATAATAGTAGTAGAAGGAAGAGATGATACAAATAGGGTCAAAGAAGCAATAGATTGTGACACATTTGAGACTAATGGCTCTGCCTTAACTAAGAAAAAGATAGAACGCCTAATCTTTCTGGAAAAAACAAGAGGATTAATAGTTTTAACTGACCCTGATTATGCGGGAAAAAGAATTAGAAGTATAATAGAAAAAAATATACCGACAGCAAAACATGCGTATATTTCAAATAAAAAAGCCGTAGATAGTAAAGGGAAAATAGGAATAGAAGCTGCGAGTAAAGAAGATATTATTGCGGCTATAAAAAATCATTATACACCGATGGATGAAGTGAAAAATGATATAAGTAATGAAATATTGATAGAGTTAGGTTTAGTAGGAGGGTCTACTTCAAAAGTTCTAAGAGAAGAACTTTGTGAAAGATTAAATATAGGATATACCAATGCTAAACAACTATTGAATAAATTAAACATGTATAATATTTCTAAAGAACGTTTATTAGACGAAATGACAAAAATAAGTAAAGGATTAAAATAATGATAGGAACACCTAAGAAAACTTTTGAGATACTAAAAAAACACGGTTTTACATTTAAGAAGAGTCTAGGACAGAACTTTTTAATAGATGCTAATATTTTAAATAGAATTGTTGATGGAGCTGGAGTAAATGGAAATGTAGGAGTAATAGAAATTGGACCTGGGATTGGTTCTCTTACAGAAGCGCTAGCTAAAAAAGCTAAAAAAGTAATTTCATTTGAAATTGATGGTAGACTTTTACCGATTTTATCGGAGACACTTGCTGATTATCCTAATGTTGAGATTATTAATAATGACATCTTAAAAGTCGACGTTGATAAAATAATCGCTGAGAAGATGTCAAATTGTGAGGAGATCATGGTAGTTGCAAACTTACCATACTATATCACAACTCCAATTTTAACTCATTTAATCGAGAATACTGAGAAAATCGATGGTTATGTAGTTATGATGCAAAAAGAAGTTGCTAATAGATTAAATGCGAAAGTAGGAACAAAAGATTATAACTCATTAACAATTTTATTAAATTATTATACAGATGTTGAGTATCTATTTACTGTACCGAAAAAAGTATTTGTACCTGCACCGAATGTTGAGAGTGCAGTTGTAAAAATTATGACCAAAGAAACTCGAGAATTTGAAACTGATGCTAAATTCTTTAAATTCGTACGTTCGTGTTTTGTTCAGCGTAGAAAAACTTTATTAAATAACTTAATTTCAAGTTATGGTAAGGATAAAAAACAAGACCTACAAAATGCTTGTGTAGATAGTGATATTGAACCAGGTAGAAGAAGTGAAACTCTAAGTTTAGCCGAATTTTATAATCTATATAATAATTTAACAAATAATAGTTTAATTTAAGGAATAAAATATGGAAGAATTAAAAACTATAATAACAGAATTTAGGGAAAAAAGAGGATGGGAAAAGTATGATACTTTAGAAAGATTTTCTAAAAGTATTTCAATAGAAGCGGCAGAATTATTAGAACATTTTCAATGGAATGAAGATGGGGATAATATTCAAGAGATAAAAGATGAACTTGCAGATGTACTAATTTATGCTCTTGCAATGTGTTATCATCTAAATGAGGATCCTAAGAAGATAATAAAAGAAAAACTAGTAGATGTCGCAAGACGATATCCAGAAAAATAAAATGAAAAGAGGTGTGAGTAATGCTCACACCTCTTTATGTATATAAGTTTGATATAAAAAAAGTAATTCTTTATTAGGACTACTTTTTAATGATTTTAATATTACTATCGACTAGTTTTAGTTTTTAAGACACGTACTTCTTTACCTTTGTAGAACATTGCGTAAAGAACTGTTACTCCGATTGTGATAACGGCACATAGAATATAAATTCCTTGATATGATAAAATACCGTGAACAGTACCTAAGGCGTATGGCCCAAATCCAAGTCCAAGATCTAATCCGATAAAGTAAGTAGAAAGTGCGATACCTACTTTAGTAGAATCAACAAGTTTTAAACAAACAGCTTGTCCGTTTGACATGAATGTTCCGTAGCCTAACCCAATTAGTGCACCAGAGAATAATAACATAAAGCTACCATTTGTAAAACTTAACATTAATAACCCTAAAGTTAAGAATACGAAACTTGGATACATAACTGCATTTTCACCACGTGCATCGAAGATGCGGCCAGCAAATGGACGAGTGGCTGTAATAATAAGTGCATATACCACAAAGAAGAAAGCTCCCGCAGTAGATAAGTTTAAGCTATCAGCATAAATTGATAAGAACCCTAGTACACTTGAATATGCTAAACCAATTAAGAATGCTACAGTAGAGATGAATAACACTTTATATTCAATAAATGTATTTAATGACCAACTGTTTAGTAATTTTATTTGTTTTTCATCTAATTGAATATTTTTTACTGGGAATAAGAAACAAGCTATTGTAACCGCAACTGATAATACAATTGCTAAGATGATAACTGCGTTGAATCCAGTAATTGGTAGTAATAACATACCGATAAATGGTCCGATGGCAGCGGCTAAACTTGTGCTTAAACCGTAGTAGTTAATACCTTCACCATTACGTGTTTTAGGAATGTATGCTGTAACAATTGCGTTTGCTGCAGTAGAAATAGTTCCGTAAGCAAATCCATTTAAGAAACGAACAGTATCTAAAATAATAATGTTTGATGAAATTAAATATGTAGCAGTTGTAATTAAGTAAATTAAAGCACCAAATCGTAAGATCTCTTTACGACCAATGATTTCTAATTTCTTACCGATATAAAGACGAGCGACAAGTGTTCCAATAATATAAATACCAGCGGCAAAACCTGCTTGTGCTGCAGTAGCACCTAATTCAGCAGTTGCATACTTAGCTGTAATAACTACAAAACAATAATAAATTAAAAATACGATAAAGTTAATTGTAGTTATTGTAATAAATCCTTTGTTAAATAATTTTTCTCTTTCTATAGCTGAATTGCTATCCATAAAAATTCTCCTAACTTATTTTTAATAACATATATTAATAATACTCCTATGAAACTGTATTTTCAAGTGTAAATTTTCATAAAATTGATATATTTTCAATTTTATTTTCATGAAAAATACAATCAATGAGAAGTAGTATATCCGCTATGTATAACAGTAATATCAATACTTTAAGAGGTGTATTAATTTTAAAATACTAATTTTATAATTATGAAAACGACTTATTTTCATAGTTTTCAAAAATGAGTTTGAATGTGAATCGATATAAGTAGTACAGAAATATTAAATAAAGTTGGGTTAATATATTTATAATATTTTTTTGAAAATAGTTTATCATGAGGGGATTAAGTAATATAGTTTTACATAATGAAATATAGTGTTTTTTGAATTATCAGAATTTTTATATTTTTTTTGAAAAAACATATTGACAATAAAAAAAAGTGTTGCTATAATGTAAACAAGAATTAAACGTAAAGGAGAAAAAAGATTTATGAAACTGTATCAAGTTGACACGCTACAATTAAATATTCGTTGGCAAAGCCACTAGATACTGAGTCGATCTTGTTTCTTTTTAACATAGATACGGCTCTCAGGTGAGAAGTAAGTATCTATGTGGATTATTTGTGATGGAAAAATCGAGGCCACATAGAAATATCTAGGTGGTTTTTTATATTATTAAAATTATATGTAAGGACCACTGGATAAAATTCTAGTGGTCTTTTTATATAGATACGCTTCTAAAATTTGATTACAAAAAATATTATTAAAGATAAAAGTAAAAGGAGATTATTAAAATGAAAGTAAATAAAATTTTTGTAGCATTCGCGGTATTATTAGTTTGTGTATTAGGTTATGGGTTCTTCTCTAGTAAAAAAGGTGAAGAAACTAAAAAAGTTGATAACAAAGAAGTGAAAGTAGGGGTACTTCAATTACTTAGCCACCCAGCTCTTGACCAAATTTATAAAGGTTTAGAAGATGGACTTAAAAAAGAAGGATATGAAGTCGGTAAGAACTTAAAAATTGATCTTCAAAATGCTCAAGGAGATCAAAGTAACTTAGCAAGTATGGGTCAAAAATTAGTTACAGATAACAACGATATTTTAGTAGGTATTACAACACCAGCTACTTTATCACTATCAAATGCAACTAAAGATAAACCAATCATCATGGGTGGTATTACTTATCCAGTTGAAGCAGGATTAATTAAAGCTGAAGACAAACCAGGAAATAACATTACTGGTGTAAGTGATAGAACTCCGATTAAACAACAACTAGAAATCATGAAAAAAGTATTACCTAACATGAAAAAAGTAGGTATTTTATACACAGCTAGTGAAGATAACTCTGTAAAACAAGCTCAAGAAGCAGAAAAATTAGCTAAAGAATTAGGATTAGAAGTTAAAGTTTCAACAGTAGCTAACACAAATGATATTCAACAAGTAACAGAAAGTCTTGCTTCACAAACAGATGCGATCTTTGTACCAATCGATAACACAATCGCTAGTGCAATGGCAACAGTAGTAAAAGTAACAGATGCTAAGAAAATTCCTGTATTCCCATCTGCAGATACAATGGTAGCTGATGGAGGAGTTTTAGGACTAGGTGTTGACCAATATCAAATCGGGGTTGAAACTGCTAAAGTTGTAGCTAAAGTATTGAAAGGTGCAGATACTAAAGATATGCCAATCGTTCTTGCTAATGAAGGTGTAATTTACTTAAATGAAGCAAAAGCAAAACAATTAGGAATTGAAATTCCAAAAGAAATCAAAGATAAAGCAAAAGTAGTAGATAAAAAATAATATTATTGATATTATATTATTAAACAACTATTGAGGTAATAAATAATTAAAAAGGGGCGACTCATCAAATCAATAGAAAATAATTATTGTTTTTGAGTCGCTCCATATTATATAATCTAGTTTAGAGGAAATATTAAATAAAAGAGGTGCGGAATGGATTTATTTATTTCAGCGATTTCACAGGGAATGCTGTGGGGAATATTATCGCTTGGATTGTTTATAAGTTTTAGAGTATTAAATATTGCGGATATGACTACTGAAGGAGCGTATCCTTTAGGAGCAGCTGTCTGTGTTATTTGTATACATAATGGGATCAACCCTATTATAGCTACATTGATTTCTATAGTAGCAGGTATGTTAGCGGGGCTTGTTACGGGATTCTTAATTACCGTTTGTAAAATCCCAAGTTTACTTGCAGGTATCTTGACGATGACGGCATTATTATCGGTGAACCTTAGAATTATGGGTAGACCAAATTTAAGTTTAATCAATAAAGATACAATTTTTAGTAAAATTCAAGGATTAAACTTACCAACTCATTATGATACTGTATTTGTTGGAATTATTCTTTCTGGATTAATTATTATCGCTATGTCTTTATTCTTTTCAACGGAATTAGGTCAGAGTTTAATTGCAACAGGAGATAATGAGAAAATGGCGACAGCATTAGGTATTTCTACAAAAACAATGACGATTTTAGGATTAATGCTTGCTAATGGAATCATTTCTTTAGCAGGTGCGATTTTAGCTCAAAATAATGGTTATTCAGATGTGAATAGTGGGATTGGAGTTATAGTAGTAGCTTTAGCAGCAATTATTATAGGAGAAGTAATTTTCAAAGATGTATCTTTCACAACAAGATTAATTTGTGTGATCTGCGGTGCTATAATATACAGATTACTGCTAGTAGGAGTATTAAAATTAAATATTATTGGAGCTAATGACTTTAAATTAGTTTCAGCTTTAGTAATTGCTATATTCTTAACTCTACCTCAATTAAAATTAAAAGCTAAGAGAAAGGATGCGTAGAAAATGTCATTTATAAAAATTAATAAAATAGATAAAACATTCTTTCCAGGAACTATTAGAGAGCAACATGCTTTAAAAAATGTTAGTCTTGAAATAAAAGATGGTGATTTTATTACTATTCTTGGTGGAAATGGAGCAGGGAAGTCAACTTTTCTTAATGCCTTAGCGGGTTCGTTCTCACTAGATGGTGGAGAAATCTTAATAGAAGGAAAAGATGTAAGTAATATAGTAGAACATAAGAGAGCAGGATTTATTAGTAGAGTTTTCCAAAATCCACTTGATGGAACAGCTCCTCGTATGACTGTTGCACAGAATATGTCTTTAGCACTACGACGTGGTAAAGTTAGAGGTTTTAAACCAGGAACTACAAAAGAAGATAGAAAACTTTTTAAAGAATTGCTAGCGACTTTAGACTTAGGGCTAGAAGATAGATTAGATAGTGAAATGGGTCTTTTATCTGGTGGACAACGTCAAGCTATTGCACTTTTAATGGCGACTATGACAACACCTAAACTTTTGCTTCTTGATGAACATACGGCAGCATTAGACCCTAAAACACAGAAGAAGATAATGGAGCTTACTCGACAAAAGATTGAAGAGAAAAAATTAACAGCTTTAATGATAACTCACAATATTCAAGATGCGGTGAAATACGGTAATAGAATAATAGTACTGCACCGTGGAGAGTTAGTTAGAGATATTAGTAAAGAAGAAAAAGAAAAACTGGATGCAAAAGCATTATATGAATTACTTTATAATTTAGAAGAGAGTGAATAAAAGTAACGAAAGCGACTTAGATATGTGATTTTATAAATTACTATTTTAGGTCGTTTTTTCATTTTAAATTGATATATATAATATATACTGATTTTGTTAATAAATGTGAATTTAAAATTCCATAGAATTTGATAACTATTATTTTACATTTAGAAATGAATTAAGTAAAATATAGAAGAAATTTAGTATGAGGAGATTGTTATGAAGATTCTTGTTGTAGAAGATGAACGCGATTTAAATAGAATAATTACTAAACATTTAAAAAAGAATAATTATAGTGTGGATAGCTGTTTTGATGGTGAGGAAGCTCTAGATTTTGTTAGTTATAGTGAGTATGATTTGATTATTACTGATATAATGATGCCGAATGTTGATGGCTATGAATTTATCAAAAGACTTCGTGAAAGTAAAAATAATACACCAGTTATAATGTTAACGGCAAAAGATACTTTAGAGGATAAAATTATCGGTCTAGACAGCGGAGCTGATGATTATATAGTTAAGCCGTTTGAATTTGATGAGTTGTTAGCTAGAATAAGAGTTTTGATGAGACGTAACTATGGTTTGGCGACTAATGTTATTCAAGTTGATGATGTTGTTTTGGATATTTCGAAGAAGCAAGTGTTAAGAAATGGACAAAATATCGGATTAACTGGTAAGGAATACGAGGTATTAGAATATCTTATGAAAAATAAAGAGAGTATCTTAAGTCGTGATCAGATTCTTAATCACGTTTGGGATTATGATTATGACGGGGCTTCTAATATAGTAGACGTAATTATAAAAAATATTAGGAAAAAACTGGATAATGGAACGGATAAAACCATTATTTACACTAAAAGGGGGCTAGGATACTTTGTTAAATAAAATTAAGAAACTTTCATTCTTTCCATTTAAAAAGGTATCTTTAACTTTTAAAATAACATTGTGGTATACAACATTTATAGTTTTACTAATAGGATCACTGATAGTTGGGACATTTTTAGTTAGTGATAGTGTTGTAGAGAGTGGGGCTAAAAAAAAGTTAATAGAAGAGGTAACGGAAATTTCAAGTGGTAAGGATAAGTTTACTCCATTTGAAGATGGTGTTACATTATCTGTATATGATAAAGATGGTAACCTTGTTGCAGGATCGGTGCCTAGAAATTTTAAAGTAAATGATTTTAGTCTTGGGGCTATTTCTGAGTATAAGGATATAAATCATAATAAATATTTATACTATGATTCAGAAACTAGCTCTGCTAGATTAGGTAATGGGAAATATGTTAGAGGAATCGTACAAGTTACTAATAATATTAATGGCTGGTTATTACCAATAATTATTAGTATCGGTAGTCCATTTGTTATCACAGTTATAATGTATGGTGGTTATTTAATTATTAGGAGTTCCTTGAAACCTGTTAGAGATATGACTGAAACAGCTGAGGCTATTGCTCGTAGCAATGATTTAAGTAAAAGGATTGATATAAAGGAAGGAACTGATGAAGTTCACAAATTAGGTAAGGTTTTTAATGAAATGTTGGAAACACTAGAAAAATCATCAAAAAGAGAACGCCAATTCAGTTCGGATGTATCGCATGAGCTTAGAACACCAATTTCTGTAATAATGGCAGAAAGTGAATATGGTGCGAAATATACTGACTCTATAGAAGATGCGAAAGAATCGTTTGATGTAATTGAAAGACAGAGCAAGAGAATGACATCTATGATTAATCAAATTTTAGAATTATCTAGACTAGATAGTCGTTTGGAAATTCCGAAACAAGAGCTTAATCTATCGGATAAGATTAGATATACATTAGAGGATTATAAAATTTTATTTAATAATAAAAATATAAAATTGTCTATGTCTATAGAAGAAAATATATCAATCTCTGCAAATGAGGCCTTGATTATGCGTATGTTAGATAATTTATTGTCAAACGCTTTGAAATATGCTGAAACAGAAGTAACCGTTTGTTTAGCTAGAAGGAATAGAATAATCCTTGAAATTGCTGATGATGGCATTGGAATAAGTGATATTGAGAAAAAACTTATTTGGGATAGATTTTATAAAGTAGATAAATCAAGAACAACGACTGAAGATAATTCTTCGGGATTAGGTTTGTCTATTACTCAAAAAATAGTAGAATTGCATGATGGTAAAATAGCAGTTTTAGATAATAAGCCAAAAGGAACAAGATTTGTAGTGAATCTTTAAGAATAATGAAGCACACCTTTAAATAGAAAGGTGTGTTTTTTATATAATGGAAATTCACATCTAATAAAAATCTTCATTTAAGATTCATAAAACAAAGATATAATAAAAATATCGAAAGAGAAGAACAAAAATGAAATCTTCATTTAAGATTCATAAAACAAAGATATAATAAAAATATCAAAAGAGTCGAGCAAAAATGAAATCTTCATTTAACGTTCATAAAAGAAATATATAATAAAAATATAAAGAAAAAGAGGTAAAAAAATGACAAAAAATATTAACAATAAAGAGATTGAAACACTAGAAGGAGTTTACGAAGAAACAATGAATAGCAATAATCAATATAATGAACAACCTAAAAAAACAAAAAGAAACTTTTTAAAACCATTAATTATTGGAGCATTAGCCGTAGTAGTAACAGGTGGAGTTGGAGCATATGCATACGATAAGTATGAAACATCACAAAGAGTCAAGATCCAAGAAGCGTATTCGAATGTGAAGATGAATGTTGGACAGCAAACAAATCAAAATAATAATAACGGAAACAATAACAATAATAGTAACAATGCTGATAATGGTTCAAATAGTAATTCACAAAATGATAACCAGTCTTCAAATGTTCAAAATAATAATATCAACAATCAACAAAATGTGCAAAATGCAAAATCACAACAAGAAATTCGCTCTATAGTAGCACAAGCAATTTCAACTCCAGAACAAAATATTAATTTTGTAAAAATCAAACCTGAATATGAGGATGATTACGCAGTTCAAAATAATGGAGTACCTCTATACGTTTATGATATAGAAGCACGTGCAAATGGATTAGAATATGATGTGGTAGTAGATGCTGTGTCAGGAAAAGTTTTAAAAGTAGAAATAGATAACTAAAAAAAACTGATAGTCTAGGAATAATATCTAGATTATCAGTTTTCTTTTTTTAGAAGGGAGTTTTTCATATAAATTAAATGATGGTTTCTCTTTTAAATGTTTATTTATTTTTTGTTATTGTTATAAATATAATATCCAATGAAAATAGCGACTATTAAATATAAATTAAAGTTAGGGTTGGCAATATAAAATAGCATTGCCTTATATGATAGACGCATTAGTAATCCTTGGATAATTGATGGTGCAAAAAGTAAAACTAGGATTATAGAATTATCCATCTTCCTTGCTAATAATATTATAAAAATTAATATCAGCAGAAGAATTAGTATTGCTAAATATCTATTTACAATAATATTAAATGCAGTTGGAAATTTGAAAGGATTAAAAAATATCAATAAAGCTATTAGTAATACCAATATTGTAATTATAGTATTTTTAGTGCGCTCATCAAGTTTGCTTTTACTAGTATACATGAAAATATAACTTAAATAGAACCCACCAAAAATTAAGACTCCAACAACAGCGGCTTCTAATAAATTTAAAGCCATGAATGGATTAGCTAATATTGGTGATAGATAAAAAAGTATATATATACCAGTTGCTATTAGTAAATTTCGTTTGAATATAGTCATATAATCTCCTTATTTATTTTATCAATGCAGTTAAAGCATAGGCAACAAAAGAAAATACTATTATAAGAAGTATTAAAACTAAAGCACTTGAATTAAAAATGAAAAATAGTGGAAGTGCTAAAGCAATACTTAGAAGCGGAGTATAAAGTGTTCTTTCTATAAAAAATGTTACCAATAGTGTAATTGCAAATGATGAAAATCCGTAAGCTAAAATCAAAATAAAACCGGCTTTATCGCTAGTACCATTATAAAATTTCAAAAAAAGTAGTGGGACAATATAGTATAAAATACTAGTAAGTAAAAATATCCCTAATAATGTTTTTCTTTGCATGATAAAATCTCCATAAATATTGTTTTTATTATTGTAATATTTTATGTAGTATAAGTCTAGTAATATAACAAAACTAATAAAAAAATATTTATTGAATGGAGTAAAATATTTTCGGATATCCCTTGTTAAAATGAAATAATTAGAGTAAAATAAATATAATAATAATACAAAGGAGAACTATAAATTATGTCAAAAGTTCATGTTTTTGATCATCCATTGATCCAACATAAATTATCTTTTATTAGAGATAAGAGAACGGGTTCTAAAGACTTTAGACAGCTTACTAATGAAGTAGGTTCTTTAATGGCTTATGAGATTACTCGTGATCTTCCACTTGAGGACGTTGAGGTGGAAACTCCAATCCAAACTACTACTTGTAAACGTCTTGCAGGTAAAAAGATTGTATTCGTTCCAATTCTACGTGCAGGATTAGGAATGGTAGATGGATTAATGAATTTAATCCCATCTGCGAGAGTAGGTCATGTTGGGCTATATCGTGATCCAGAAACGTTACAACCACATGAGTATTTTGTTAAAATACCAAGTAATCCAGAAGAACGTCACTTCATCGTTGTTGATCCAATGTTAGCAACTGGTGGTTCAGCTATTGCGGCGATTGACTCATTGAAACAACGTGGAGTTAACGATATCAAATTTATGTGTTTAATAGCAGCTCCGGAAGGTGTAAAAGCTTTACATGATGCACATCCAGATGTAGATATCTATATCGCAGGATTAGATGAAAAATTAAATGATCATGGTTACATTGTACCAGGATTAGGGGATGCTGGAGACAGAATCTTCGGAACTAAATAATAGTGGATTATTTTTAATTAAATCATATAAAATTTAAGAAATCGCTAGCAAATATTATAAAATCATATTATAATATGATTATGTATTTCTAATTTTATATTACAACAGATTTAGAAATCTAAAAGTTACTTAAGAAAAGAGGTGAGGGGAATATATGGAAAAACACACATATCTTATTACCAAATTATTTGGCTATGATATAACGGTTAATATTCCTAGTGTAATCACAACTTTAATAACAGTTTTACTTACCTTTATTATTGTGATGTTTCTAACTAGTAGAATAAAATTAAGACCAGATAGTAAACGTCAAAATGCGGTTGAATTACTTGCGTATTTCGTTAGTGATAATGTCATCAAAGGTAATGTTAACTGGAAAAAATATGGTAAAGGATTATGGGCAACAGCTCTAACAATTATTTCACTTGTTGCAGTAGCAAATACTATAGGTGTATTAATAGAAGTTAGTTACAATGGAGTAGTCTATGTCAACTCTGTAACTGCGGATCCAACATTTACTTTCTCTCTTGCATTATTAGTGATTGTCTTTACTCATTTTGCAGGAATTAAGTATAAAGGAGTTAAACACTATTTTGGTACATATACTTCTTCAGGTATAGGTATTACACCATTCAAGGTTATTGAAGAGTTCACAAACTTAATGACTTTTTCAATGCGTTTATTCGGTAATATCTATGCAGGTGAAA
>ERZ773018.1286-NODE-1286-length-13539-cov-2.959804_pt1 | contig 13539 bp, 9 predicted proteins | sample MGYA00580840_ERZ773018 | MGnify/ENA primary metagenome ERZ773018 (study PRJEB29015, sample SAMEA2738125) | human oral metagenome | biome: human oral; feature: human-associated habitat; material: saliva | place: China | collected 2256 ... | reverse complement strand
AATGGAATGCGTCATCACCGGCATGGTAATCATGAAGACGATGAGCAGCACCAACATCACGTCCACGGCGGTAATGCGTGTCAGGCCGGTGACAAAAACAAGGAGCCCGGCGAGCAACCAACGGCGGTCCATAATGGCCACCAGAGCCCAAATAGATAGCGCCCCGAACAGGGATTCCGAATACGCCATATTGAAGGTGATGCCCATGGGCACACCGGCAATAAGAACAGCCGCGAGGATGCGGGCGCGCTGGCTTTTAGCGCCCCAGTGGTTAATGCTGGGAATGCGGTTGACTAGGGCCATGACACCGGCGATCATCACCACACCGAGAAGGAAATTCACACCATACGCAATGGTTTCATGGTGAAGCCCCGTGATCGGGTGCAGCACCGCATGCAGTCCGCGCAACAGGTATGGAAACCCCGGGAAAAACGCCAGAGAGCGTTCGTAAACAGGCACCTCCACCACGGGTTCTGTGATGGCAAAGTAGCCGTCACGCGCGATGCTCACATAGTATTCCGCGTCCCAACGGTAGAACAGGGAATGCAGTGTGTAGCCGTTGGCGGTGGCCATCATGCCCATGATCACCAGTCGCACTAGTGAGGCAACGCTGAAAATGCCGAAAGCCCACAGCCAGTCCACTCGAGTTAAGCCCGCCGGGCGATCTGCGGTAACCGGGGCTGTGTGATCCAGGGCTGGGTAATCCGGGGGATCTGGGGCTTGTTGCGACACTGCCCCATTATCCCTTAAGCGCTATCCCCGTTGGAAGTGGGGTCGGGCGAAAAATCTCCATGCCTGATCCCATTTCTATGGTAGCTTTCTAGCTTTTTGCCCCTATCACGGAAAGATACTGTAGGCTGAACAACATGCTGCGCGCACGTCTCCTCCTTCTGTGCCGCGGCGGGTCAACGGTCTAGAGCACGGCTGGCACCCCGTCGCGGAGTTCAGGCGCGCCAGCCGTGGCCCATAGGAAACTGGGTAACCAACCAATCCCCAAAGGAATTTTTTAAGCCATGGCCCCCTCTGATGCATTTATCTCCGCCCCGCGTGACATTTCCACCCCGGCTGGCCCCCGACCCGACGGCCAGCCCGCGTGGAATAAACAACGCAACTCCTCTATGCCCGTGAAGCGCTACCAGCCGTTTGAGGTTGAGGTGGAGAAAATCGAGCTGCCCGACCGTACCTGGCCAGACAAGGTGATTGATTCCGCACCGCAGTGGTGTGCGGTGGACCTGCGCGACGGCAACCAGGCCCTGATCGATCCGATGAGCCCCGAGCGCAAGCGCCGCATGTTTGAACTGCTGGTGCGCATGGGTTACAAGGAGATTGAGGTGGGTTTCCCCTCTGCCTCCCAGACTGATTTTGATTTCGTGCGGGACATTATCGAAAACAACCTCATTCCCGACGACGTGACCATCCAGGTGCTGGTACAGGCCCGTGAGCATCTGATCCGGCGCACCTTTGAAGCCTGCGAGGGCGCAAAAAATGTGATTGTGCACTTTTACAATTCCACATCGATCCTGCAGCGCAACGTGGTGTTCCGCAAAGACAAGGACTCCATTAAGAAGCTGGCTACAGATGCGGCGCAGCTGATCAAGGAGATTGCCACCGAGTACCCAAACACGAATTGGCGCTGGGAGTACACCCCCGAGTCCTTTACCGGCACGGAGGTTGCCTACGCCAAGGAGGTGTGTGACGCCGTGGTGGAGGTCATGGATCCCACGCCCGAGAATCCGATTATTGTGAATCTGCCCTCCACCGTGGAGATGACCACACCAAACGTGTACGCCGATGCCATCGAGTGGATGCACCGCAACCTGAATCGTCGGGATTCCATCATTTTGTCGCTGCACCCCCACAATGATCGTGGCACGGGTGTTGCCGCTGCGGAACTGGGCTACATGGCGGGCGCGGACCGCATTGAGGGCTGCCTGTTTGGCAATGGTGAACGCACCGGCAACGTCTGCCTGGTCACCTTGGGCTTGAACCTGCTGACCCAAGGTGTGGACCCCCAAATCGATTTCTCCGACATTGAGCAGATCCGCCGCACGGTGGAGTACTGCAACCAGCTGCGCGTGCCGGAACGCCACCCCTACGGCGGTGACCTGGTGTTTACCGCCTTCTCCGGTTCCCACCAGGATGCCGTGAACAAGGGTCTGGACGCCATGGCCGCGAAGCTGCGCCCCGGCGCGAGCCACACCGATGTGAGTTGGGAGGAACTGCAGGATATTGAATGGGAGGTTCCCTACCTGCCGATTGACCCGAAGGATGTGGGCCGCACCTACGAGGCCGTGATCCGCGTGAACAGCCAGTCCGGCAAGGGCGGTGTCGCCTACATCATGAAGACGGATCACGGTTTGACCCTGCCGCGTCCCATGCAGGTGGAGTTTTCCTCCGTGGTTCAGAACGTCACTGATGCCGAAGGCGGCGAGGTGGAGTCGAAGCACATGTTCGACATTTTCGCCCAGGAGTACTTGGATCGGACCACTCCGTTGGAGCAGGTGTCCATGCAGGTTGACGCCGCGAAAACGGAGAATGACACCGCCACCATTACCGCCCAGATCCGCTTCAACGGCAAGGACGTGACGGTGACAGGCACGGGTAACGGCCCGGTGTCGGCATATGCCAACGCCCTGGAATCCATTGGGGTGGACGTTGAGGTTCAGGAGTACACGCAGCATGCGCTGAGTGCGGGTGACGACGCCGCGGCTGCCGCCTACATCTACGCCGAGGTCAACGGCCAGAAGGTCTGGGGTGTGGGGATCGCCCGCTCCATCACCTACGCTTCCTTGAAGGCCGTGACGTCCGCGGTTAACCGCGCGCTTGGCTAGCCGCTACTTTTCCAGAAGGTCCGCCAGTTTCTTCTTTGCGCGGTGAATGCGCACTTTTACCGCAGAGAGGGAAGCATTCTGGTGGACCGCTATTTCCGCGTATGTTAGCCCCGCTACTTCCGCGAGGACGAGTGCTTCGCGGGAATCAGCATTGATCTGTTGCAGTGCGATACTGAGCCGGTCATGGTCAGCAAGTTGTTCTTCAAAGGCGGCTGCTGTGTCCTCCAGTTGGATGAAATAGCCGTCTTCATCGTCGTCAATGGGTTTTTCTTGCTTGCGTTTGCGCACTAACGCTACGGCCGCGTTGCTGGCGATGCGGTAGAACCAGGTGCCAAATTTCGATTCGCCTCGAAAGCGAGACAGATTTTTCCACGTTGAGGCCAGCGCATGCTGAAGTGCGTCCTCTGCATCATGCTGGTTTTCGGTAATGCGCATGCACACGCTCCAGGCAATGTGTTGATACCTGGTGACAAGTTCCGCGAAGGCACGCTCGTCACCCTCGCGTGCTTTGCTTAGAAGCTCAGCATCATCATTCATGTACCCAAACAAACCTTCACTCGTATGCGCACACCACAAATAGAGTGGCGTCGCCGCCTATCAACCTCCTACCAACTTTAGCCTAGCTCAACCTATTTTGAAGACAAATGCATACAGCTTTTATGCTATCCATTGATGTCAAAGTCAATGTCTATGTCGTCAGCATCGAATCCATTGTCATCATTGTGATAGGTGACTGCACTGTGGTGGCCATCGGCGTTGTCGTGAAAAGTGTCGTCATGGGACGTGTCAAACGTGAGGTCGTGCTGCCCAAAGTCGCTGCTATCGTCCCCGTTGTCCGTATCATCAACGTCGTCATGCGTGACCTCGTCATGAACCTGATCGTCGGCATCCGTGGAATCATCGGTTGCATCGGCGTCGATAAGCATGATGCTGTCGAAGTCGGTGTCGTCCAATGTGATTTCATCCGACTCGTCATAGTCGGGGACGATGGAGGCATCAATGTCCTCGTCGGGCATGGCGAGAGCGTCGGAGAGGATTCGGTCCCACACGGCTGGGTCCAGGGAATCCACTGGTAACGAAAGATCAGGGGTCAAGGGAGCCGCATCATCGTGGGGCATCGTCATCATCCATCAACTCCAGAGCATGTGCATTTTACCGCAACGTTACTGAATAACATCACTACCTGTCACGTTAACAAAAGCGAGTTGCGGGTTGTCGCTAGCACCACCCAGATCAGGGTCGCCCTCAGTGGTGGCCACCATCTGGAAGCCGCTGTCTGCCCAGGCATCCTCAAACTGACTGATCGGGACCTGAGTGCCGTTCCCATCAGGGTTACCCGGATCCTCCAGGGTGACCATGCCCGTATTGGTATCGATCTCAGTGACGACGAGCGCGTGATCGGGCATATTATCTTCGCCAGCCGCATCAGCGGAATCGCCCCACAGCTCGCCGGAATCCACGGCGGCAATCACGCCACAACCAGCGTCAAGGCGGGCGGCGAGGTCATCCATAGAACTCGTGACAGTCTCACAGGGCACGCCGGAGGCATCCAGCAATGTCTGAATATCCTCCATGTACAAGCCTTCGGAAATATCCTGCGTGAGGCCCATGTTGTACGCCTGGTCCACCATAACCTGCGGGTCGGTGATACCAGCGTCAGAGAACTCGTTGGCAATAATGGCCACGGAGGTGGGGCCGCAATAACCATCTACCTGCTGGTAGAACCAGTCAGAGTTCCACTCGTAGGAATTGCCGTACACGCCATCATCGTCCAGCGCGGGCTCCTCCCCTGGAGCAGGAACATCGAGGGACGGGTCGGATTCGGGCCCAGGGTCAGGTGCGGGGGCGTCGATAACCGGATCGTGGGTAGTTGGGTCGTGGGTAGTTGGGTCGTGGACTTCCGGTGCGGGGGCAGGGTCGGCATGACCGGGATCAGCATCGTCAATGTCCACGGTATCTGGATCCACCATGTTGGGGTCAGCAACGGCGGGGTCCTGCACTGTGGGGTCCTGCACGGCAGGGTCGTGCGTGGTCGGATCGATGGGATGATCGGGCAGATCAGGCACAACAGGGAGACCGTCATCCGGGATATTGACAGCCGGGTCGTCGGCAATGGGATCCACGAACGGATCTGCGAAGGGGTGATCATGCCCCATATCGTCGAAGGACTCATTGAAAGAATCGTCTCCGAGGTCGCTCGGGTCAATGAGCGAGTTCAACTCATCGAACATGGAGTGGTCGTCATATCCGTCCATGGAGGTCATTACCGTTATTTCCTTGTGTGTTGCAGTGGGAAGGGAGGAGTGAAGGTCGAGCTGTTAGAAAGTGCCGTCCATACCAGCATCGTGCTGGGCGGCATCGTGTCCGAGGTTGTCAAAGTTATCTACAGAGCCAACCGAACCATTGGCGTACGAGCTAGCATCCACGTTGGTGTCCATGATGCCGTCACCGTCGGAGTCGAAAGCTGCGTAGTCGAAGTTTCCATCACCGTTTACATCGTGATAAAGCACGTTTGCGTGACCATCCATGTCGGAGTCGACAGCAGCAACATCAAAAGTGCCGTCCTTGTTGTCGTCCATCAGCTCCACATCGGTGATGCCATCGCCGTCCAAGTCGAGCTGAGAATCAACAACAACATTGCCCTCAACTGTGTCTTCCTGGAAAACTTGGCCGGTTGCGCCGTCTGCGTAGCTGATCACGTCCATATCACCATCGTCGTCAATATCGGACGATGCAACCACAACATTGTCTTCTGCAGTGGTGACGGCCGTTTCAAACGTGCCGTTGCCATCTAGGTCAACATCGGTGAGAATAACTTCACCCTGGCCGTCGAGATAATCGATCTGCTGCACACCATCGGTGGTGGAATGCACTACGTCAATGCTGCCGTCGCCATCAACATCGCGGCTGGACACGTTCTGCGCATTGCTTGGATTCGGGTCGGCGATTAGAACATCATCCTGGGAGTAGTCCGGGCTGAAACCGTTCGAAATATCTGGTTCAGGCTGGCCGGGCATGTGATCGACAGGAGTTGCGCTTGCTGAACCTGAACCGGCCGAGCCTGCGCCAGCTGAGGAACCAGCAGCGGCAGAAGAGCCGGCTGCAGCGTCGTGGGTCACGGAGGATCCTGCAACGTCGGAGGAGCCTGCCGAGGAACCACCGGCTGCATCGTGGATGGCAGAAGAACCGGCTGCTGCTTCAGCGTCGCCTGAGGAGCCTGCGGATGACCCAGCAACGTCAGAAGAACCGGCAGATGAGCCACCTGAACTGGTGAAGCTACTAAACGCGCTCTGCGCACCATGGATAGCTGCCTCGATGTTTTCCTGCATACCCTGCACTGGATTGTCGCTCATGAATATTCCTTTCTTGTTGGCAGGTCCCGCTTGTTGCGGTCTTGGTTATGACCGTCAGCGCTGGCGAACCTATCTGCTGGACACTACTTAGACACGCCGTAGCTACAGAAAGTTACAACCGATGATCATTTTTATTTTGGGAACCTAGCTACATCAGTCCGGCCGCCTGGAGATATGCCTTTGCAGATTCCTTGTCTTTCAGATCAAAGCTGGTCAGGATGAGGTTTGTCTCAGTACTGGCGTAGGCCAATGAGTATTTGTTGTTGCTACCGGACGTTGCGGTGTCAGAGTAGATAAACGCAGCTGCGGTTTTGTTGCCGTTTTCCACGGTTTCGGTGTCTTTTTTGCGTGTGTCGTACCAGCCTTCAGTGATACGACGACGCTCAATATCCGAGCTGTCAGGGTCAATGTTGAACGTTACTATGGGAGGCGATATGGCGTCCCCAGCGAAGTAACTATATGCGGAACTTCCTTCCTTGATCTGGCATTGAACTTTCAGTCGACCAGTCTCGGTGGTTCCGCCAAGTTCGCATTTGTCCAGGTTTTCCCTGAACTTGGATGGGGCAGCCGCAAGCACTGCCTCACGGCTCCCCAAGTTGCCTGCGCTTGCACTGCTAGTAGCCGCTGCGGTTGGTTGTGTCGTGGTCGTTTCCTCCGATTTACCGTTGCCCAACAGATACATGGTCGTCGCACCAACCACTGCCACTGCCACAACCGCTGCTGCGGCAATGATCAGGTTTCTGCGGGTTTTCGAGGGTGCGCTTGTCGACGCCGCAGGGGTCGCCGAGGCTGCCTTCCCTGCGGGTGCTGTCGCAGTAGGTGTTGATGCACCGTAATTCGTTGTGCCGTAGTTCGGAGCACCATAGCCAGATGCACCGAAGTCCACTCCACCCTGCGCCGGTTCTTGCGTAGTCGGGGCATCTGCACCCATATTGTGCGGGGCCATGCCGCGAACAATGGGACCTAAGGCGGAAATGGCTCCTTGAGCCACAACGGTTTTCGGGTCATCCAATGTGGCGAGTGGTCCAAAATTCTTGAGGCGGTCTTGCACAAGCGGAATACGTGATGAGCCGCCGGTGAGATATAACGCAACAAGATCCTCAGCGTTGGTGATTCCCGCGTCGGCAAGCGTGGCTCGGGTCAGCGCCGCAGCTTTATCCAATGCCGGGGAAATAATCTCTTCAAATTCTGCGCGAGTGATCTGGAAACGCTCGGTCTCACCACCGCCGCTGACCACTACCGTGGCGTAGGAAGCCTCAGAGAGAAGTTCCTTAGCACGGCGGATGGAATCTTCCAGCGCGTGGCGTTCCTGCAGAGGTGCCTGGGTGCGGAAGTAATCCAGGAGTTCTGGGTTGCGGTCATCAAGCTGCTGGTCAACCCACCTGCGCATCATCGCGTCGAAGGTTTTTCCACCCAGTGTGTTATCGCCGCGGGCAGCAATCACATCGAAGGCATCATTGTCATTGGCTTCCAGCACGGCAACGTCCAACGTTCCGCCACCGAAGTCGAACACAGCGATGCGTTGCCCCGGTTGCAGGGTTTTTGCTCGGGAGTAGTAGTGCGCGGCAGCCTGAGGCTCGGAAATGGTGGTGATTTTCGCCGCCGACAAGCCCAGTTGGGCAGCGGCATCCAGCAGAACCTTAATCTCGTTGGACGACCACGCCTCTGGGTGGGTGAGCACCAGTTCGGAAGGCTGCACGTTGCCATGTTCGCGGGACACGCGCTGCACTACGGAGGACAACACCGCAGCAACCGGCATGGAGGCGGACAGATCATAGCCGTTGACCTGGAACATTTGTTGCGGGATCACGCGCTTGGGTGCCGGAATGAAACCCGCAGGGTTGGACTCGGCCTTGTCCATAGCGACGTCGCCAACGTCGATTTGCTCAGGTGATTCGACGTACACGGACGAGGACATAGTAGTGCGGTTGTGGCTAAGGTTCACCGCCTCAACGGTTCCCTTGACGGGGTTTGTGTGCGCCGCCGCCGTGTTGGAGGTTCCAAAGTCAATGCCAATGGTCCAGTTTGTCCCGGACATGTAGCCGCCCTTTCACAATGTTCTTTGTAGATAAACGCAACGCCAGGGAGACCCCAACTACCAGCGGGGTCTCCCGATGCCTCTAGTTTTTGACGTTTTCGATCTTCTGATCAGCTTTCTTCAGAATCTCATATTGTGCTGCGGCCATCTGTGAGACTAGCTGCTTCTTTTCAGCCTTGTCTTGCGGTTTGTTGGTGTAGGTGCGGTCGCTAACATCAGCAACATAACGGCCATTAGTCACGTAACAAGCATATTGAGTACCATTCACCTCTTCGTTCTCGGTACAGCTAGTACCTGGAACGCCCTGCGGTTCATCGTACTGTTTTGCCCCGGCTTGCAGATCGTTGGACATGAAGGAGTTGAGGATCGCTTGGGCACCAAAATCATTATCGGCACGGAACACAAGCGAGACCGCCTTACCATTCTTCACTGATCCAGCTTGCGTAATAGTGTCGTAGATGTTTTTGGTATTGGAGTACAACGATGCCGTACCACGCGGACCATACGTACCTGGGACCTGCGCAGAATCCGTCTCACGTTTTTGCAAAGCATAGATGGCAATGTTGTTGGGATCGTGGGGTGGATACTTTGTAGCTTTACCGTATCCTGCTGGAGTTTTTATGCCCGGGAACTGCTCCAGCAATGGAATCTGCTTGTCGTAGGATTTTTTGACATAGTCTCGACTCCATTGTTCCTGACCAACAGGCGTCGATGTCCATGTATAGACTACATACTCATTGTAGGGAGTAAACGCGCTGTAGTCTGTCTCTCCTGTACTCTCCGATGTATAGTGCGCTGCGTAAGTGTTGGGCATGTTGGGGATAGAGTCTGGTACATAAGACACAGCCAACTCATTTTCGGAGACAGGCGCGGTAATTTCCTCGGCCAGCTTCTGCGCCACCTCTTGCGCGGTTGCAGGGCTGTCATAGCGCAGCACTACCTGAAATGTGGTCGTCGCTGGATCCACAGCCCGAGCTTTGGGAGCTTCCGCCGAATTATAGTAGCCGGATTGCAATCTGTTGTCATACGCTTTCAACATATTGACAGCCCGATTGGATGCAATCATCCCCAAGCTACCCGCACCGAAAACTGCGCGGCCACCCTTACCTTTACTCAACACAGGATCAACTTCATACGGCATGGGCACATACTCTGCCAGCAAAAACGACTCAGTAATGTGACCAGTTTCTGGGGTGGGATCCGGTACCGGTTTGAGTGGCTCCGTCTTGAATCCGCCGGTGTCAAAAGCTTTGGCGGCGTCCGACTCCTTTCCTGCGCCGACAGCGTCGGTAGCGGTGGATGTCTGCCCGGTCGAGCCGTCCTGAGACTTGCTTAACGGGTTAGGCAAGTTTCCGCAAGCAGATAGCAGCGCAACGCTGAGCAAAGCTACGACGCTGGCCTTCAGCTTCTTCATGGCGTCTCCTTTTTGAGATCAAAAGTACAGATAACATCTTAGGCCGTCAGCCCTCAACATTTGCTTGGATGCGTATAACGTGCGAAAGGTTACAGTCACCTTAATTTTTCGATAGGGTAAATAAGCGAATCGTGCCATCACCGAAAGTGACACATTGTGAAAACAGAGATACGTACAGGTCAAGAGGCTGATCACAGCGACATTGAAGACCGCGCAACCAAGCTCCTGACAACCATTACCGATAAAATCCTGCGTCAATACAAGCTTGATGACATTAGCGATCTTGCCGTCGCCCGCGCATCAAGCACGCAGCAAACACGATCGGTCGTTGTTGTTGGAGAGGTCAAACGGGGCAAAAGTTCTCTGGTAAACGCGATCGTCGGCAAGCGAAACGCCTCACCTGTGGGCGTGAATGTCACAACATCAACGGCGATCGCTCTGACCTCCGAGACGGATGAGTTACGGGAGGGCCAAGCCTGCCTGTTCTACCCCGACGGTGAAAAAATCGTGCGCCTCAATGAGGTAGGTGAATGGATCAATGCTGGTGCCGTGCGTGCCGCGCAGGAGGACGCGGATTCCCTGCCCACCCGCGCCACCATTCCGATCCGCAGGATGCCGCTGGAGGGTGTCACCATTGTGGATACCCCGGGTGTGGGCGGGCTGGACCCGAAGCTGTCGGCGCTGGCGAAAGTGTCGGTGGACCAGGCGTGTGTGCTGGTGATCGTGTGCGATGCGTCGACCACCATCACGAAGCCCGAGATGGATTTTATCCGTGATACCGGTTCCGAAATCGAAGCCATCATCGTGGCCGTCACCAAGACCGACAAGCACCTTGTGCGCTGGCAGGAAATCGTGGAGCAGAACAAGAAACTCCTGCGTGAGCACATCGGCCGCGATATTCCCGTGGTGGGCGTGTCCAGCCTGCTCGCAGTGATTGGTTCGGAAATGTCCATGGCGGCAGGTGGCGGCAAAGTGCTGGAACTATCCGGCATCAACGACCTCAATGCGCTAATCGCCGGCAAATTCCGCATCGCCGAGCATCTTCCGCTGGCCAATGGCCTGCGCATCGCGACCAAAGGACTCCGCGACCTCAGCGAGGACCTGCAGCAACGGCTGGAGATTCTGCGGGAAGGCGATGCCGCCGTCCCCGACCTATCCAACCGGCTCGAAGAACTCAAACAGCTCAAAAAAGAAGGCGAAAGCTGGGACTACTACCTCGGCCGCGACCTCACCCTCATCCGGCAGGAGTCCATGGACCAGCTGGAACAAAAACTCGATGCCATCCGCGAATCCTGGACCGAGCGCATTAACAAAAACGGCATGGCCGTGCTGCGCAAAAACCCGCAGTACTTCACCGCAGAAATGGAACGCGAATTCCAGACCGCCATCGGCGAAACACTCACCTACTTCTCCACCGAGCTGGAAAACAGGATCGTCAAACCCAGGTTCGTTGACTCCGACGTCATCTGGGAACAAATCAGAAACGAAGTCAGCTCCGCCTTCACCGGAAAAGAACTACAAACCCACACTGTGCAGGCAAAACGCCAAGGGCTTCTCGACCCCATGATGCTCATGATGGGCATGTCCGGCGGCTCCATGCTCGGCGGGGTGATCGGCACCATGGTGAGCTTCACCGGCCTTGGCGCCATCGTCGGCGTCAGCTGGGTGGCCTTCAACGTGGGCTTCCGCGCCATGCGCTCCGGCAAAACCAACCTGCTCAACTGGATGCGCGAAACCACCGCCACCTCCAAAATGTTCACCTCCAAAATTCTTGAAGCAGCCATTGCCAACGCCCGGCCCGCCATCCAACTCCGCTACCGCGAATACCTCAAAGACATGCTGGACACCACCCAAAAACAAATCCAGGAAGCCGAGCGTGTGGCCAAAGCCGATCAGGCCAGCCGCGAGAAGCGCAAAAAGACGCTGGAAAAGAACATCACCATCATCAACAAAAACATCACCGCGGCAGAAAAAATGATCACCGAACTCACCTCGCAGGTAGCCCGCCGCGGACAGCAAGGATAAGCCGAGATGGACCTCACATCAATCGCACTCAACCAAGCCCTCGACTACCTCGGCACCTTCAGCCCCGCGCTGTACGACGAGGCACAACGTATCCGCCACACTCTCGACGCCCCGCCACGCATTGTGGTGGTCGGGCGCCTCAAATCAGGCAAATCCACGCTAGTCAACGCCCTGATCGGCGCTCCCGTGGCCGAAACCGCCGCGCTCGAAGCCACCAATGTGGTCACCGTCTTCCAATACGGCGCACCCGACCGCGCCGAAGCCGTTCTTCTGAACGGCGAACGCCTGCCCATCACCATCCAGCGCGGCGAAGTCGCGGCACTCCCCGCGCCTGTTGAAGAAATCAGCTTCATCCACCGCTGGATGCCTACCGCCTCCATCAAAGACTTCTCGCTGATCGACACCCCCGGTCTTGCCACGTTGACCGTGGAAAACGAACAACGCACCCGGCGCATCCTCATCGACGGCTACGAACAAACCAAAGCCATGTCCGTGGATGCCGACGCCGCCGTCTTCCTGTTCGACGCCACCCCGCGCATGGATGAAGTGAAGTTCATCAAGGATTTGGGCTTCACCTCCCTGAACACCCTTGGTGTGCTCTCCCGTGCCGACTCCTTCGGTGAAGGCGCACTCGGTGAACGCGACCCCCTCGACCACGCACGCCAACACGCCGACACCCTAGCAGCGCAACTTTCAGGCTCCGTGCTCACCGTTATCCCCGTTGCCGGATTGCTCGCCGAAACCTCTCACACCGGCGTAATCACGGAAAACGACGCCCGCGTCATGGCCAGCCTCGCCGAGGCCACCGAATTTGACCTTATTGACATTATTGCTTCTGGAGGTGACGCTGTTGAGGGCGGCGCCGGTGGGGATGGTGCCGGTGTGGGTGGCGCCGGTGGGCCGCAGCAGCAGGAGATTTGCAGGCGCGTTGTAGGACTCATTGGCGAATACGGACTCTTCCGCGCCCGCAACGTCGCCCGCCGAGGTGCCAGCGAACTCAACGAATGGGCCACCACCAAATCCGGTGTGCCTGAGCTGCGGCACCTCCTTGTCACACGCTTTGGCAAGTTCGCCACCACACACCGCGCGGGGCGCATAGTCAAAGAAATAGAAAGCCTGGCCTTTAGTAGGCAACACCCCAAAGACCAGATACTCAACCTGGTCTCCACCATGCGCACCGACCCGCGCCTGATCACCGTGTTCCTGCTCCTGGATTTGAAGGCAGTCCAAGACACCAACCCCAACACCCAGCTCATCCAAGAACTAACCCGACTGATCGCCGGAGACACCTTCCAAGAAAAACTTGGACTCCCCGTTACGGCATCAATGTGGGACGTAGTGAACACCGCCCAGCAGAAACTCCAATGGGCGCACATGGAATCCCTCTCCGCCCTCACCCCCGCCGAAGACGCAGCACTCGTGACCATCCAACGCGCCTACAACGACCTCATCCGCATGGCGCAGGGGCAGTGAGGGGATCAATCCATCGATCCATCCACCTAAGATTTACGCGCTCTGGTATGTGATCAATACGCATAAGCTTGTCGAGCCATACTTCGTTGCGATTCACACGATGAAGCAGGCTGTGTCATGCGAAGCCAAAGTCAGCTGCACTGCGCGAGAAGTTGGTCGATCTACTAAAACGCTCACGGCTCAGCACAGTTCAGATGGAATTCCTGCGGGAATCCTCTGGACATCCTCAAAGAGCGCATCGTTGACACCTCGTTGACTATGACAGGTTTTACAACTTATCCATTCCGCTAGCCCGGAAACGCCGTAGACGTGTCTGACTAAAACCCGGCTTGAGCAGGTCAATGCGGTGGGTTGAGGGTTATGGTGTTCTGGGGCGCTGTCTATTCTGAGTGTCCTTAGTAAGTT
>ERZ773018.1285-NODE-1285-length-13549-cov-19.288128_pt1 | contig 13549 bp, 7 predicted proteins | sample MGYA00580840_ERZ773018 | MGnify/ENA primary metagenome ERZ773018 (study PRJEB29015, sample SAMEA2738125) | human oral metagenome | biome: human oral; feature: human-associated habitat; material: saliva | place: China | collected 2256 ... | reverse complement strand
ACGAACCCCAGGGATTCATGCGCCCGCACGCCTTATATATAGGTAGGGAGAAGGCCTCGAGAGCGGGGGCTACAAGTCCCCTCCGATACCCTTGTACTTATCCACGAAGGCACGGATACGCTCGAGTACCCGACTCTTCTTCGGCAGATAGTTGGGGTTGAGGATCCCCATCTTCGGCAGGGTCTTATGCAGGTCGGTACCATTCTCCGAGGCATAGCCACGGAGGAGCGAATGCTGGATATAGCGCTTAGCGGCCTCCTCCTGCAGGTCTTCCTCCGCGATGAGTGTAGCCAACTCTATGCGCTGGCACTCCTGCGCATAGTGGTAGAAGTCCGCCAAGAGCGTCGCCTGATCGGTGAGCCCCTTGAGATCCAGCTGCTGGATGAAGCTCACCATCAGCTCCTCCTTAGCGCGATGCTCGATACTCGAGCGGATGATCCGGCGGATCTCATCGATAAGCATCTTCTTGTCCCCATGGCGCTTATTGTACTCGAAGACTAGCTCCAGGATGTAGTCCAGATTGATCTCTTGGCTCTTCAGCAGGTCGACCTCGAAGGTGATCTGATCCCAGTCCAGCTGGCTCTCCTCTTGCTCCTTCGGCTCACGACCATGGCGGATCCAGTCACGTATATCATTGTAGGCCGAGCGGTAGTCTTGGTCGTCACGCACGGAGATCACCTCCTGACTGCGCAGGCGCTCCATTGCCTCATCACTCAGGTCATACTTAGCCTGTAGGGCGGCCTGCGCCTCGAGGTCGTCACTGGGGAGCGTCTGCAGCTCACGCAGGGCGGTGTACTCGTCGTAGTTCTGCAGGGTGTTGTCCAGACGGAGGTACTCGCCGAAGAGCTTGACAAAGGCGAACTTATCGGCATCCGTCTCGATGGAGACGGGGTCGGGGAAGCGCTCACGCAGCTCACTCACCACCTCGGCATAGCCCTTGAAGTCCTTGCCCGTGGCGTCATCATGGTAGCCATCCAAGTAGTCACCAAAGGGATGCTCGAGGATGACACTTCGCGTATTCTGATTGCCGAAGAGCGTGATAGCATCGATGGTCGCCTGCTCGAGATCACGGAAGCAGACGATATTCCCGAAGGTCTTCGTCGAGCCGTAGATACGATTCGTGCGGGAGAAGGCTTGGATCAACCCATGATAGCGGAGGTTCTTATCGACGAAGAGCGTATTGAGGCAGGGCGCGTCGAAGCCCGTGAGGAACATCCCCACGACGATCAAGAGGTCTACCTCTCGAGCACGCACACGGCGTGCGATATCCTGATAGTAGTTCTGGAAGGAAGGCCCGTCGAGGGAGAAGTTCGTACTGAAGAGCTGGTTGTAATCGGCGATAGCGGAGGCGAGGAACTCCTTACTACTCTGATCCATGGCGCTCGGCTCGAGGCTCTCATCAGAGAGCTCGCCCTGGGCGGACTGCTCTTCGTTCGGCGCAAAGGAGAAGATCGTGGCGACACGTAGCGGATGTGCGAGGCCTGCCTGCTGACGCTTCAGCTCCTCGTAGTAGAGCTTCGCTGCCTCGACACTGCTGACGGCAAACATCGCATTGAAGCCTTCACGACTGCCCAGCGTGCGGTGCGTCTTCTGCGGGTAGCGGTCGAGGATATGGGCGGTGACCTCACGGATGCGCTCGGGATGAAGGAGCGCCTTGCGGTAGTCGGCACCACTCAGCACCACCTCATCCTGCTCCTGCTCGACGGCCTTGAGGCGCGGGCATACATTATTATAGTCGACCTTGAACTTCAGCACCTTCTCATCACGTATCGCGTCGGTGATGATGTAGTGATGGAGCTGCTCGCCGAAGACGCTCGTCGTCGTCTCATCGCCGAGAGCGTTCGTCACGAAGATGGGCGTACCCGTGAAGCCAAACTGATAGTAGTGCCTGAAGCGCTTGCGGAGCATACGCTGTCCTTCGCCGAACTGTGAGCGGTGCGCCTCGTCGAAGATGAAGACCACCTGCTGACCATAGACGGGCAGGTCGGTGCACTTCTTCAAGAGGATCGTCAGCTTCTGCAGCGTCGTCACGATGATCTTGCTATCGTGCCGTGCGATGCAGTCCTGCAGCCCCTTCGTATCGGTCGTCCCGCTGACGCTATGCTCGTCGAAGCGGCGGTACTCCTTGAGCGTCTGGTAGTCGAGGTCCTTGCGGTCGACGACGAAAAACACCTTATCGATGAAGTCGAGGCGGGTGGCCAGCTGCGCGGCCTTGAAGCTCGTGAGTGTCTTCCCCGAGCCCGTCGTGTGCCAGATGAAGCCACCTCCCTCAGGGCGTGACCAGCGCTTGGCCTCGTAGGAGCTACGTATCTTCCACAGGATGCGCTCCGTGGCGGCGATCTGATAGGGGCGCATGACGAGCAGGCGCCCATCGACGTCCAGCACGGAGTAGGTCAGGAGCACCTCCAGCAGTGTCCGCTTCTGGAAGAAGGTCGCAGTGAAGTCCTTCAGATCCTTGATGGGGCTGTTGTCGGCACGCGCCCAATTCATCGTGAAGTCAAAGCTACTCTTATCGCGCTTCGTGGTATTGGCGAAGTAGCGCGTATCGGTGCCATTGCTGATGACGAAGAGCTGGACGTACTTGTATAGCGAGGTATCGCTATTGAAACTCTCCTTACTATAGCGGTGGATCTGGTTGAATGCCTCACGGATAGCCACCCCACGGCGCTTGAGCTCGACGTGCACCAGCGGGAGGCCATTGACGAGGATCGTCACATCATAGCGGTTCGCACTGCTCCCCCGCTGCTCCATCTGATTGATGACCTGCAGGCGGTTGCGACTGGGGCGCTCCCGATCGAAGAGGCGGATATTCTGCATGTGCCCATCGTCGAAGCGGAAGTCGTGGCAGTCAGCCACGTGCACCTTACGCGCCTTCTCCGTGAAGCTATCACTCGGGCTATCCAGATACTCAAGGCAGAAGCGCTGCCACTCGGCATCAGTGAACTGTATCCCATTGAGGTGCTCGAGCTGGAGGCGCACGTTCCTCAGCAGCGCCTCGGGATCCTTGATATGCTGGGCATACTCATAGCCCTGACGGCAGAGGTCTTCGATGAACTCGTGCTCCAGCGCAGCCTCACTCTGATAGCCCTGTGCCGTCTTCGGCTGGGCCTCATACTTATCGAGGACGATGTAGCTCGCCGTCTCGGCAATAGGGGTAGTCTTCTCCATAGGCTTGGTAGTCTCTGTAGTGTCGTATGATTAGGCGGGGAAGCTCAGTAGCTGCTCCCGATAGTATTCGTATTGCTTGCGCCGCAGCTCGATCTCCTGCGGCAGCCCCTCCGTGAGCGAGTTGGTCAATGCTTCGAACTTATCGAGGATATTCACGATGCGCGCCTGCTCAGCGAGAGGAGGAATGGGGATGATATACTTCAGTATCTGCTGTTTATTACCTCGGGGCATCTTCGCTCCCTTGGCGTGCTGCATATTGAATAAGAAGAAGTCATCTGAAGCCAATATATGATACAGGTATCTCGGAGTGATTGTTGACGTCGTTGGGCGCAGCACCACAACATCTCCATTTGCCCCCCCATCATTATTAGCAAACCAGATTTTCTTCAGATAGGGACGGATATTCCCAAGCAAGATGTCATTGACTTTATATTGGGTGAATCTCCCTTGAGTTGGCACATAGGCTGAGTCAACCTTCCCCTTTCTATTCTGAAGAAGGTTTTCCACTCCCACATAATTATCTGCTCTTAGGGTACCAACATCTATTCTACTTTGGGGGTACTCTGCCACTTCCCCCAAGGTTTTATACACTATTTTACCCCCCCCCTCGAGGTCGTTAGCGAAGCTTAACAAGCTATTGCGGTAGTACTCGTATTGCTGTTTACGCGCTTCTAATTCCGCTTCTAATTCCGCTTCTAATTCCGCTTCTAATTCCGTAAACTTATCGAGAATACGCACAATCTCCTCCTGCACGGAGAGCGGGGGGATGGGGATAGCCTTCTTTGAAAAAGTGCTTATCCATTGACGTTTGTGATCTCCATCAACGAGGGTAGAAGGTATTGTTCCCATCCAATAGTAGATGTAGCGCAGTAAGACACGACTATCATCTACAGATGTAATCATCTTAACTGCAGATGACTTCACCTTAAAATCAAAGTCAACCCACTTAAATGCGGTTGTGAAGTCGTCAAACAACACAACAGGCTTCTGAGATGCGGGGTACACACCTTCAACTTCATCGGTATACCCAAGAACAAAAGTCTTCCCTGGGGTAAGCACTGGAGTACTGTAGCTGTCCTTGTAAGTATTTGATGCGACTATATACTTGCTAGGCTGCTCGTAGTTTGCCACCTCTCCGAGTGTCTTCCACTCGACGGGCTGACCATTGAGGAGCTTTTCGATATATGTGATCATGCTTCGAGCTCGGTGATGATGGTATCAATATCGGAGCGGAGCGCATCGATGCGCGCTACTGTCTGCTGGATACGGGCATTGAGCTCGGTGACATCGATCTCCTCACGGGTATCTTCGGCTTCGATGTAGCTACTTACCGAGAGGTTGTAGCTCTGCTTCTCGACCTCCTGGAGGTCTACCCAGCGTGCCACATGTGGGACATCCTCACCGCTGGCGAAGAGCTCAACGATATGTGCGATATGCTCATCCGTAAGGACGTTGTTATTCGTCTCCTTGCGGAAGAAGTCCTCGCCGCTGGCATCGATGAAGCGAATGCGCGCATCGGTCTTGTGCTTGGAGAGCGTGAGGATGTTCACCGCGATAGTCGTGCCGTAGAAGAGGTTCGGCGGGAGGGAGATGACACACTCGATATAGTTCGAGTCCACGAGGTATTTACGTATCTTCCGCTCGGCACCGCCTCGGTAGAAGATACCTGGGAAGCAGACCACGGCAGCCCGCCCACGTGCTGAGAGGTGATTCACCGCATGGAGGATGAAGGCAAAGTCCGCCTTGGATCGGGGCGCCAAGACACCTGCAGGAGCAAAGCGCTCATCATTGATCAGCGTCGGGTCCTCTGCTCCCACCCAAGAGATGGAGTAAGGAGGGTTCGACACGATGGCGTCGAAGGGCTTCTCCTCGAGATGCTTGGGATCGAGGAGCGTATCCCCCAGCTGGATATCAAAGTTGCTGTAATTGATCCCGTGGAGGAACATATTCATACGTGCCAGATTGTAGGTCGTCAGGTTGACCTCCTGCCCGTAGAAGCCCTCTTGTATTCGGTCCTCCTCGAAGAGACGACGGGCCTGCAAGAGGAGCGAACCCGAGCCACACGCGGGGTCATAGATCTTATTCACCCGAGCCTGCCCATGGAGAGCGAGCTCAGCGATGAGCTTGGAGACCTGTGAGGGGGTGAAGAACTCCCCACCCGACTTCCCCGCATTAGCGGCATAGTTCGAGATCAGGAACTCATAGGCATCGCCGAAGAGGTCGATCTGACTCTCCTCGAAGGTGCCGAAGTCAAGCGCTGCCACGCCCAGCATCACCGCACACAGACGGCGGTTCTTCTCCTCGACGCTTGTCCCCAGACGGGTACTCGTCGTATCGAAGTCGGCAAAGAGTCCCTTGAGGTCGGGTTCGGAATCATAGCCCACGGCTGAGCCCTCAATAGCATCGAAGATCTCCCGCAGATGGATGTTCAGATCCTTGTCCTTAGCTGCATCTCGAGCGACATTCTTAAAGAGCTGGCTGGGGGCGATGAAGTAACCCTTATCGCTGATCATATTCTCACGCTGCTCCTGAGAAATACGCTCATCCGACATATCTGCATAGGGAATTCCTCCGTCGTCCCCATCCTCGACATAGGCAGCAAAGTGCTCGCTAAGGAAGCGGTAGAAGAGCATCCCGAGGACGAACTGCTTGAAGTCCCATCCGTCGACGGCACCACGCACCTCGCCCGCCATCTTCCAGATCTGGCTATGGAGCTGCTCACGCTGTTGTATACTTATCATGGAGTGTATCTATTTATTCTACTCCAAAGTTACGCTAAAATCCGACTCCCTCCCGAGCTACCAGCCACCCCCTCCGTAGGGGGCGAGTAGTAGGCTCTCAGGAAGGAGGGAAAAGTGACCAGTACTGGTCGCTGAGTGAAGCAGTACTGGTGACCTATAGCTACCACTACTGGTCGGCGACGTGAGCAGTACTGGTCAGAGCGCGAACCAGTACTGGTCACTTTTCGCCCCTCGCAAACCCGCATACAGAGAGGCTCTGCGAGACGGAGCGCAGAAGAAATTTGGCGGGGAGAATAAACCTTCGCGGGGGAGAGGACTCTATTATAGCGAAGCAAAGCTCCTAATAATAGGTACGCGCGAGAGAGAGGGCAAGCGCCCCGTCCCCCAGCCCATCCGAAGCAAGGCTCATAGCCCAGGGAAAAGCCAAACGGCTGACACTGCGAGCTGAGATTTGGAGTACCTTTGCAGAAGAATTCTACCCGCCCCACTTGCTCCGCACCTCCTGCGGTGACGAAGTGGCGGGAAGTCCCTTTCGACAGCCCCCATCTGCGGGGCACTCTTCATCAAAAGACAAACCAACAATACAACCCCACAAGAATCATGACGCATCGACGCCTTACCGTCTCGTGCCTTAGCCTCCTGCTCCTCACCGCAGGGATCATGCTCCTACCCGCCTGCTCCAGCCAGTCGACCCAGCAGGGACAAGCTCAAGGCCCCCAGGAACTCCCCGTACGCACCCTCTCCGCAGGCGACTTCTCCGCCGACAACAGCTATCCCGCCGTCATCCGAGGCGAGGACGATGCCGAGATTCGCCCCAAGGTATCGGGCTTCATCACCAAGGTCTACGTCACCGAAGGTCAGAGCGTGAAGGTGGGTCAGCCCCTCTTCCACCTCGACGACGTCACCTATCGCGCTGCCGTCTCGCAGGCTACTGCCAGCCTCTCCGCGGCACAGGCTTCGCTCGCCACGGCACAGCTCAACCAGCGCAATAGCCAGGACCTCTTAGCCAAGAACATCATCAGCCAGAGCAACTACGAAGAGGTCTCCAATGCGCTGAAGAGCGCTGAGGCCAATGTCGCCGTCGCCAAGGCTGCCCTCGTCTCAGCACGCGAGAACCTCTCCTACTGCACCGTCACCAGCCCCGTCTCGGGCGTCGTCGGCTCCATCAACTACCGCGTGGGGAATCTCGTCAGCCCTCAGAGTGCTTCGCCCCTGACACAGGTATCGAATACGCGCCAGGCCTACGTCTACTTCTCCGTCTCCGAGCGTGAGATGCAGACCCTCGCAGGGGATGGCACGACAGCCAAGAGCCTTCCCAAGGTGCGACTGCGCCTCTCCGACGGCAGCGAATACCCCGAAGAGGGGACGATCCGGGGTGTCAGCGGCGTCGTCGACAAGACCACGGGTGCTATCACGCTGCGTGTCGACTTCCCCAACGCTGAGGGCAAGCTCCGTAGTGGCTCGGTAGGTACGGTCCTCGTCCCCACCCAGACGGCAGGGGCTATCCTCGTACCCCAGAGTGCGACGGTCGAGATGCTCCACAAGAAGTTCGTCTACACCGTCGACAAGGACGGCAAGCTGACCTTCACCGAGATCACCGTCAGCCCCGTCGATGATGGGCAGAGCTACACCGTCACCAGCGGCCTCAAGGCTGGCGACCGCATCCTCGTCGCCGGCACCACGGGCGTCAAGGAGGGCGAGGTCATCAAGCCCCTCACCGAAGAAGCCTATGCCAAGCAGCAGGAGGCGGTCAAGCAGCAGATGATGGGCAAGGGCGGCGCTGCTGAGAAGCACTAGGCCCCCACCGCCTTAACCGGAAGCATATAGAGCAATGAATTTCGATAGATTTATTACCCGCCCCGTGCTCTCGACGGTGATCTCCATCATCATCGTCATCCTCGGGGTCATCGGGCTCATACAGCTGCCTATCGAGCAGTACCCCAACCTCGCACCGCCCACCGTGCAGGTCTCCACAGCCTACGCAGGTGCAGACGCCCAGACGGTGCTCAACTCCGTCATCATCCCCCTCGAAGAGCAGATCAACGGGGTCGAAGGCATGACCTACATGACCTCTACTGCTACGAACTCGGGCGGCGCCTCCATCACCGTCTACTTCAAGGAAGGTACCGACCCCGACATGGCAGCGGTGAACGTGCAGAACCGCGTACAGCAGGCTCAGTCCCTCCTCCCCGCTGACGTCGTGCGCGTCGGGGTGACGACGCAGAAGCGCCAGTCGAGCATGCTCCTCGTCTACTCGCTGACGAGCGAAGACGGGCGCTACGATGCGCAGTTCCTCGCGAACTACGCCGACATCAATATCCTGCCCGCGCTGAAGCGTGTGCCTGGTGTCGGCTCGGCCAATACCTTCAGCCAAGGCACCTATGCCATGCGCCTCTGGCTCGACCCCGACAAGATGCGCGCCTACACCCTCGTCCCCAGCGACGTCTCAGGCGTCCTCTCGGCACAGAACTTCGAGGCTGCCCCAGGGAGCCTCGGCGAATCGGGTGACCGCACCTATGAGTATTCGCTCCGCTACAAGGGTCGTCTGAAGAGCATCCCCGAGTACGAGAACATCATCATCAAGTCCGACGACGCGGGCAACATCATCCGCCTCAAGGATGTGGCGAAGATCGAGCTGGGCTCCCTCAGCTACAGCAGTAACTCCCTCTCCAACGGCAACCCCGCTGTCACGGGGATGGTCTCGCAGATCGCAGGCTCCAACGCTAACGACATCGTCACCGCTATCAAGGCCGAGGTCCAGGAGCTGGAGAAGGACTTCCCTCCCGGCATGAAGATGACCTACGTCCTCGACGTCACGGACTTCCTCTACGCCTCTATCTGGCACGTTATCCAGACGCTCCTCGAAGCCTTCCTCCTCGTCTTCATCGTCGTATATATCTTCCTACAGGACTTCCGCAGCACGCTCATCCCCGCCATCGCGGTGCCCGTGTCGCTCGTCGGTACGTTCTTCTTCCTGCAGATCTTCGGCTTCTCGCTGAACCTCCTCACGCTCTCGGCGCTCGTCTTAGCGATCGCTATCGTCGTGGATGACGCCATCGTCGTCGTCGAGGCCGTGCATGCCAAGCTGGACGAGGGCTACGACTCCGCCCGCACGGCCAGCATGGACGCCATGCACGAGATCTCGGGCGCTATCATCTCCATCACGCTCGTCATGGCTGCGGTCTTCGTGCCCGTGTCGTTCATCTCGGGGATCAGCGGTACGTTCTACCGTGAGTTCGGGGTCACGATGGCCGTCTCTATCGTCATCTCTGCCGTCAACGCTCTGACGCTTAGCCCCACGCTCTGCGCCCTCCTGCTCAAGCCCCACAAGGATCACGAGGGGAAGAAGCTCAGCTTCATCGACCGCTTCCATCTGGCCTTCAACGCTGTGTACGAGAATCGCGTCCTGCGCCCCTACCGCAAGGGAGTCGAGTTCTTCGTGCGCCATCGCGTCACCTCGGGTATCATCGTGCTGGTAAGTATCGTCATCATGGTCGTCCTGATGAAGTTCACCAGTAGCGAGCTCGTGCCTCAGGAAGATACGGGTACGGTGATGGTCACCGTCGCCACACCTCCAGGTACCAGCCGCGAGAAGACGGAGAAGGTGCTCAAGGATATCGCCGACGTCGCGAAGGCACAGGACGGCGTGGAGCAGGTCATGAGCATCTCGGGCTTCAGCCTCATAGGTGGCTCGGGCTCGAACTACGGCTCGATGTTCATCCGCATGAAGCCCTTCGGTGAGCGTAAGACGACGACGAGTGAGATCGCAGGCAAGCTCTTCGCCTATGGTGCTACCATCAAGGATGCCTCCGTGCTGGCGATGACCCCACCAATGGTCCCAGGCTATGGCATGGCCTCGGGCGTGTCGCTGACGATGCTCGACAAGACGGGTGGCGAGCTGGATAAGTTCTTCGCCGAGACGCAGAAGTTCCTCGCCGCACTCAATGCGCGCCCCGAGGTTGCCTATGCGATGACGCAGTACAACCCCAGCTTCCCCCAGTACGTCATCGACGTCGACGTAGCCGCCACGATGCGTGCCGGCACGACACCGCAGACCGTCCTCTCCACCCTACAGGGTTACTTCGGGGGGATGTACGTAGCGAACTTCAATAGCTACGGTAAGCTCTACCGCGTGCTCCTACAGTCCGCCCCCGAGCAGCGCCTCGACATCAACGCCCTGAGCAATATCTATGTGCGCACCGGTACAGGTGAGATGGCGCCCATCACCTCCTTCATCACCACGGAGAAGGTCTACGGCCCTGCGAGTGTGAACCGCTTCAACCTCTACACCTCTATCGACGTGATGGCCTCCCCTGCCCCAGGCTATGCCACGGGGGACGTGCTGAAGGCTGTCTCCGAGGTCGCCAGCTCGACGCTCTCGGCAGGCTACGGCTACGACTACTCGGGTCTGACGCGAGAGGAGCAGGGCTCGTCGGATACGACAGTGCTCATCTTCGGCCTCTGCCTGCTCTTCGTCTACCTCATCCTGAGTGCGCAGTACGAGAGCTACCTCCTGCCCTTCTCGGTCATCCTCTCCATCCCCTTCGGGCTCTCGGGTGCCTTCATCTTCTCGAATATCTTCGGGCACACGAACAATATCTACATGCAGATCGCTCTGATCATGCTCATCGGTCTCTTGGCGAAGAATGCCATCCTCATCGTCGAATTCGCTCTGGACCGCCGCCGCACAGGTATGGCGATCACGTGGAGTGCGATCCTCGGGGCGGTGGCTCGTCTGCGCCCGATCTTGATGACCTCGCTTGCGATGATCGTGGGGCTCCTCCCACTGATGTTCGCCAGTGGTGTCGGGGCTAACGGGAATTCCACGCTCGGTGCCAGCACCGTCGGCGGGATGCTCATCGGGATGATCCTGCAGATCTTCATCGTCCCCGCCCTCTTCGTCGTCTTCCAGAGCCTGCAGGAGCGCTTCAAGCCCCTGCTCTTCGACGACATCATCACCTCGAAGCCCTCGGGTGAGATCCTTCAGTTCTCCAACACCTCCAAGACCGAATCACAAGATGACGCTCAAGCATAGCCTTCCCCTCCTCGCCCTCAGCCTCACACTCACCGGCTGTGGCGTCTACAAGAAGTATCAGCGTCCCACGGTAGACACCTCCGTCTACCGTGGCGACAAGATCGACACGCTGAGCCAAGATACCACGTCCTTCGGGCAGACGCCCTGGCGTGCGCTCTTCACCGATGCACCCCTGCAGGCACTCATCGAGAAGGCCCTCCAGCAGAATGTCGACCTGCTGACAGCGAACCTCTCCACCCAGCAAGCAGAGGCCCAGCTCAAGGCTGCCCGCCTCTCCTTCTTCCCCTCGCTGACGCTCGCTCCTTCGCTCTCGGCGGGTAAGACCGAGGGCGTACCCGCCAGCTACAGCTACACGCTGCCCGTGCAAGCCAGCTGGCAGGTGGACCTCTTCGGCTCACTGCTGAATGCCTCCCGATCGACGCAGGCCCAGCTCCTCCGTGCCGAGGCCTACCAGCAGCTCGTCCGTGGCCGTGTCATCGCGAGCGTGGCCAACAGCTACTACACGCTGCTGATGCTCGACCGCCAGCTCCAGCTCACCCGCTCGGCTGCCGAGCTCGCCGCCCACACCCTCGAGGTGATGCAGGCGCAGAAGGACTTCGGCCGTGCTATGGAGTCCTCCGTGCAGTCCGCCCGTGCCAACCTCCATCAGGTAGAGGCCTCCATCCCCGAGATCGAGCGCCAGATCACCACGACGGAGAATGCGCTGGCCCTCCTCCTCGGCGAGTCACCCCGTGCCTATAGCCGCTCCACGCTCGAGGCCCAGCAGCTCCCCAGCACCTTCGCCGTCGGCGTACCCGCTCAGCTACTCTCGGCACGCCCCGATGTACGCGTCGCAGAGATGGCTCTGGCCAGCTGCTACTATCAGACGAATGGCGCACGTGCCGCCTTCTACCCCTCGCTCACCATCACGGGGAGCGCAGGCTGGACGGGCGCTCTTGGGCAGGCCGTCTCGAACCCGATGAAGTTCATCGCCTCGGCTCTTGGCTCGCTCGCACAGCCTATCTTCGCCCGTGGCAAGCTCGTCGCAGGCCTTCGCGTCGCTGAGGCAGAGGAAGAGAAGGCACGTCTGGCGTTCCAGCAAAGCCTCTACAATGCCGGCGCTGAGGTAAGCAACGCCCTCGCCCTCTATGAGGCCTCCGAGGCGAAGATCAAGGCCGAGACCCTACAGATCGAGAGCCTCGAGAAGAATGTCGAGATCGTCGAGACCCTCTTCAAGACGGGGAAGACCTCCTCTTATCTCGAGGTCATCACCGCCCAGCAGGCACTCCTGCAGGCCCAGCTCTCCCAGATACGCGACCGCTTCAGCAAGATGCAGGCCGTCGTCAACCTCTATAATGCCCTCGGCGGAGGTGCCCAGTAATCCCCTATCGCTATGATCAGTCCACAAGCCTTCATCGCACCTGGCGCCAAGATCGGCGCCCGTGTGACGATCTATCCCTTCGCCTACATCGAGGACGACGTCGTCATCGGTGACGACTGCACCATCTACCCGCATGTCAGCCTGATGAACGGCACGCGCATCGGTAGTGGCAACACCATCTATCAGAATGCCGTGCTCGGTGCCTCACCCCAGGACTTCTCCTACAGGGGCGAGAAGTCCACGCTCATCGTCGGCGACAACAACGTGATTCGTGAGAACGTAGTCATCAGCCGCGCCTCCCGCACCGACGCCTCCACCGTCATCGGCAGTGGGAACATCCTCATGGAGGGCACCCACATCTCGCACAACTGTCAGGTAGGCAATCAGAATGTCTTCGGCTATGCCGTCAAGATCGCCTGCGACTGCACCATCGGTAGCCGCTCGATCTTCAGCAGCGGCGTCACGGCCAAGCCCCACTGTCGCATCGGTGATCTGGCGTTCATCCTCACGGGCTGCCGCTTCGGCGAAGACGTACCGCCCTTCATCACCGTCAAGGATAACCCTGCCGTCTACGCTGGGATCCATGCCGGCATGCTCTCCAAGGCAGGTATCGACGAGCGCACACAGCGCCATCTCGCTATGGCTTACCGCTTGGTCTTCAATGGTAAGATCAGCCTCTACGACGCCATCCTGCAGATCGAAGAGCAGGTACCTGACGGCCCCGAAGTCCAGCAGGTCATCGCCTTCCTCCGCTCGTCCGAGAGCCTCATCATGAAGTAAGGCCCCGCTGCTCTCTCCCCGTGGGTCAGGCTGAGACATACCCTACCCCCATATAGTCAGAGGCCCTGCCGTGCGATGCACAGCAGGGCCTCGGACTATCTATATGTAGCCGCTTGCAGGGACGGAGGTCAGATGCTCAAAGGCAGAGATCTAAGAGAGGTCACACGCTTCCGCCTATACCGATCGCCAAAGCGAAGGACATGCACTATATATGACGGACTGCTGACACCTCACGATGAGAGGCCGATGAACCTATATTGGTCGGCGGGCCGACCTATATTGGTCCACGCGACGATCTATAGAGGTCTATGAAGCGACCTATATAGGTTCACCCAGCGACCAATATAGCTTCGCACTATCCTCCTCTATGGGTACGGTCAACGCCTTTCGGGAAACAAAGAAGCCTCCCCGCAGAAGAAGCGCAGGGAGGCTCTAATGCGATCGCCCGTCCTCAGGAGCCGTGGG
>ERZ773018.1284-NODE-1284-length-13553-cov-20.980367_pt1 | contig 13553 bp, 14 predicted proteins | sample MGYA00580840_ERZ773018 | MGnify/ENA primary metagenome ERZ773018 (study PRJEB29015, sample SAMEA2738125) | human oral metagenome | biome: human oral; feature: human-associated habitat; material: saliva | place: China | collected 2256 ... | reverse complement strand
ACCAACTCGATCACTAATTTCAAAAACTGCTTTTTTAGCATCCTCTAAGGTATAAACGGTTGTTGGAGTAGCAGTTGTTGGAGTAGCTGTCGTTGCTTGAGTCGTTGTCGCAACCGTAGTTTCTTCTTTTCTATCTTGTCCACACGCACCTAATAGGATTGCACTGGAAAAGAGGAGTGCTGTTACTTTTACTGCTTTCTTCATACATAGTCTCCTTCATTTCTATTTTTAAAAAGAGGAGAAGAGGCCTATCTTCTCCTTATAAATTTCGTAATCAGTAGATTATTTTTCTACGAAATTCCTATTCAAGAGTCCATCTCTATATTGAGAGTAGCTAAGTGTATTATCATCACGTAATGGTATATATGGATTACTTTCTTTTAATTTTTGGATATCGATTTTAGTGTAATCGTATGAATAAGTAAACGTGAAAACATCATCTTTGTAATCCGTATTATATTCAACACCTTTACCGATAAGAACTTTTAGTTTTTCTTTGTTTTTTTCAGCAGCTTTTTTTAGCATCTCAAGAGGATTATCACCGGCCAGTTTTGAAATAATAAAAGTAGATACTTTTTCTTCTTTTAATAAGACATCATCTTTATAATACAATGTCACTGTGTCTGTACCACTGTTACTAGCAGATTCAAAAACTGCTTTTTGAGCATCTTCTAAACTATAAACAGTTGTTGGAGCAGCTGTCGTTGGAGTAGCCGTTGTTGGTGTAGCTGTTGTGGTTGTTGCTTGTGTCGTAGCAACCGTTGTTTCTTCTTTTTTACTTTGTCCACATGCACCTAAGAGGAATGTGCTGGTAAAGAGTAGTGCTGTAACTTTAACTGCTTTCTTCATACATATTCTCCTTCATTTTTGAAAAAAGGGGAGAAGAGTTCACCCTTCTCCCTATTTAATTTCGAATTTTAAGCATTATTTTTCTACATAACCGCCCTTAACGAGTGCGTCTTTGTAGGTTGAGTAGCTAATAGTATTGTCATCACGTAGATTTAAAGTTGGAAATACTTCTTTGAACTTTTGCATATCGAGTTTAGTGTAATCGAATGAATAAGTAATCTTGTAAATGTCATCCTTTTGCTCTGCTTTGAATTCAAATCCTTTACCCTTAAAATCTTTCAATTTTTCTTCTGTTTTCGCACTAGATCTCTTAAGTGCTTCTAAAGGATTCTCGCCTTCCATTTTTGAAATAATATAAGTAGTTTCACTGTCCTGTTTTAATAAAACGTCATCTTTATAATATAATGTCATCTTTGCTGTTACAGCTTCATCACTAGCCTCAAGAACTGTTTTTTTAGCATCTGCTGGTACTTCTGATTTTGCTTGAGCAACAGTTGTTGGAGTCGCTGTCGTTGGAGTAGCCGTTGTCGGTGCAGCTGTTGTCGGTGCAGCTGTTGTTTGAGCTTGAGTAGTAGCAGTTGAGTCTTGCTTTTGTCCGCAACCTGCTAATACTAGACCAGCTGTAAATAGAAGTGCGAATGCTTTTGTTGTTTTGTTCATGATTTATACCTCACTTTTTGTTATGTATCGTGAAACCGGAAAGAGGGTGAGCTCTTTACCGGTCTTACTTATTTAATTATTTCTTTTCAGTATAGCCAATTTTAATCAGTCCTTCTTTAGAAGCTTTGAAGCTTACTTTATCACCTGGACCAGAAAAATCACTTGGGATGGCTTTCTTTAAATCAGAAAGTTTAGCAACAGTGTAGTCTACAGTCACAAATTGAGTAGCAATGCCATCTTTAACTTCTAGAGTAGCAGTTACACCTTTAACTGAGTTATACGAATCAGTGTTTTCTTGGAATTTTTTAAGTGCTTCTTCTTCTGAAATTGGAAGTTTTTTTAAATCAATTTCAGATTTTGCTGTTTGTTTAGTAACAACGTCTCCTTTATAGTAATAAACTAAAGTAGAAACAAGACCTTCTCGCTTTAGTTCGAATGTAGCGGTTTCTTCTTTCGCACATCCTAATAGTACGAATAATGCTGTAAATAACACAGCGAATAATTTCATTGCTTTTTTCATGCAATACATCCTTTCGGTTTGTAATATACTCATAACTTTTTGTTATGTATCGTAAAACCGGAAAGAGAGATCTCTTTACCGGTCTTCTTTATTTAATTATTTCTTCTCTTTATAACCAATTTTTTCCATTGCTTCTTTAGAAGCTTTGAAACTTACCGCATTGCCATCACCTGAGAAATTATCAGGTAAAGCTTTTTTCAAATCCTCAAACTTAACTACTGAATAGTCAAAAGTTACAACTTGAGTGATAATACCGTCTTTTGATTCTAGGCTAGCAGTTACACCTTTAATTGAAGTGTATAACTCGTTCATTTGTTTGATTTGTTCCATAGCTTCTTCTTCTGACATTGGTAATTCAGAAATTACGTATTTATTTTCAGCTACTTGCTTTGTTACAACATCTCCTTTGTAGTAATAAGTTATTGTTGAAGTCTGCTGATCATTCTTAAGTTCGAATGCTGTAGATTCTTCTTTCGCACATCCTAATAGTACGAATAATGCTGTAAATAACACAGCGAATAATTTCATTGTTTTTTTCATGAAATACATCCTTTCAAGTTGTAATATACATATATTATAAATCGAATAATTCTAATATGCAAGACTTTTACAAAATGGGTTCTAATGAAGGTTGACAATTGCTAACAGTTTGATTTTAACAGCAATGTGCTATACTAATCTTACAGTGAAATGGAGGAAAAAGTATGAATCAAACTGTAAACTTCTTGAAAGAACTTGTGGCAATTCCGTCACCAACTGGCTATACCAAAGATGTGCAAGACTATTTAATCGATGTCTTAACAGATATGGGATATGAGCCAACACGTACAGCAAAAGGATTAGTGGTTGTAACAGTACCTGGAGCAATGGATGAGAAACAGCGTGTGGTAACGGCACATATCGATACACTTGGTGCGATTGTTCGTGCGGTAAAACCAGATGGACGCTTAAAACTCGACCGTATTGGTGGATTTGCTTGGAATATGATAGAAGGAGAAAACTGTACGGTTCACGTTGCTAGCAATGGAACAACCGTTTCAGGAACGATTCTGTTACATCAAACGAGCGTACACGTATATCGTGAAGCAGGAACAGTTGAACGTAGCCAAGATAATATGGAAGTTCGTTTGGATGCAAAAGTGACAAACGAAGCCGAAACGCGTGCATTAGGAATTGAAGTAGGGGACTTTGTATCGTTTGATCCACGTTTTGTTATCACACCAACAGGATTCATTAAGAGCCGTTTCTTAGACGATAAAGTGAGTGCAGCGATTTTATTAACCTTATTAAAGAAATACAAATCAGAAGGAATCATGTTACCAGTGACAACGCATTTCATGTTCAGTTGTATTGAAGAAACTGGAACAGGAGCCAACAGTAGCATTCCAGAAAAAGCGGTCGAATTCTTGGCCGTGGATATGGGTGCGATGGGGGATGACCAACAAACAGACGAATACACCGTTTCTGTCTGTGTGAAAGATGGTTCTGGACCTTATAACTTTGATTTCCGTCAACATCTTGTATCTCTATGTAAGGAAAAGAATATTCCATTTAAATTAGATATTTATCCTTATTATGGTAGTGATGCCTCAGCAGCAATGCGTGCTGGAGCAGAAGTGAAACATGCCTTACTTGGGGCTGGAATTGAATCAAGCCACTCTTATGAAAGAACGCATCTTGATTCGGTGGAAGCAACGCAACAGTTAGTCGATGCTTACCTTTTAAGTTCATTAGTAGAAGCTTAATAGTGAGCCTTTCCAACAGTGTTTGGGAAGGCTTTTTTTGTATTAGAAAAAAATTCGAATAATTTTATTGACACGGTCTCTGCATAAGAGTATACTCTAAAACGTAAACTTTACGATTTAGAAAGCGAGAAAAACATGAACAAGAAAGAAAAGGTTATTTTAGGAGGGGCAGTTGCGCTAGGCTTGCTATTTGCATCAGGTGCCGTATTATCTCAGCAACAAGCCCAAACAACGGAGACAACAACTGAGGAGACAACGATTGACGCTGAGCGTATGGCGAAATACGAACAGGCAGCAAAAGAAATTAAAGATAATAAACCAAAGACAATTGTTGGAGAAGTCTTTGAGAATGGGTATTTGAAAAAACACGGCGATCATTATCACTTTGTATATGGTGCGCCTCCAGCAGATGCGATTTATGAACAGAAGAAACCAGGTGCGACAACAACTACAGTAGAAGACAATTACGTCTTCAATCCAAATGATATCGTGAGTGAAAATGAATTAGGCTTCGTTGTTCGTCATGGAGATCACTTTCATTTTATTTACCGTTCACAATTAGCCGCCGCACAAACAGTGACTAGAGAAGATGAAAACGGCAAGAAGAGAACGTGTAAATTATTACGCATCCCACATGGAGACCATTTCCACGATGTATTAGACTGTGGAGATGGTAGTGCTTCTTATACATTTGACGATGAACCAACTTCAAGACCATCGACTGGTGGCAACCACACAGGAGTGGCTAGTACAATTGGGTCTGTTTCACCAACAAGACCAAGTACGGCAAGCACACAACCTGTAACGCCTCCTGCAACAGATATTGCGACACCGCAAGCTGAGGAGTGGACATTGCAATCGCCAGAGATTCAAAAATATTTAGACTACATCGTCTATGCTTACGGCGTAGAACGAGATACGATTAAGTTTGAATCTGTAACAAACGACAAAGGCGAGTATGTCGGAAAAGTATTTGCCTTCCAAAACATGGAACAAGGGCAAGATAAGAACCATATCCATCCTTGGGTCATTCCATTGAAACGATTTGAAGTGCCAAACTCTGACCCATCGATTCCTGCAGAAGTGCGACTTTCTCAAGAGATTGATTTAATCGCAAGACGTATGGGGATTTCTCGTACGGCGATTCGTATTGTGAATGGACGATTCGATATTCCGCACGGCGACCATAGTCACTCCATGAATATCGTCAACAAAGACGGTATCGAAGCCTATGAGAAAAATAAACTTCCAGTCATCGTGCCTCCATTTGTGGCAGGAGATGTGAATGTGGATGCTGTTTTTGCCAAAATTGATGAAGTCAAAGCGCATGCCAGTGAAAAATATAAAGATGATCCAGTGACATTGAACCGTATTTTAGTAGCCTTGAACGAATATAAAGGGCTAGTGCAATTAAAAGGGAACTCAACGGAAGGGTTCATCAAAGGATTAGAACGCTTCGAGGCACAAACGATTAACCACGAGACTTTAGCTACTGAAGAAGTAAGTCCTGAAGAACAAAAGATGAACGCGACCCACGAAGAAACGGTTCGTATGGTTGGTGAGTTGAACTTACAAGACTATGGCGTGACGGCTGACGAGTTGAAAGATTTAGCTTCAAAAGCGCGTGAATCCAATAAAGAAGAGCAAGTGAACGCAATTCGTGCGTTAGTACAAGCATTACGTGATGCAAACGACCGTATTAGTATTGAAGGAATGCGTTACTTATACTTCTTAACACAACACGTTTTAGACCAAGAATTACCTGCATCGCTTCGTGAAGAAGTGGCAAGCTTAATTAAGCGTTATATGGGTTCACGATTGAACTTTGCTTCAACACCTGTTGAATCTCTCATTATCGAATCTTATCGTGCAAAATTAGCGATTAAAGAATCTCATGCGAAATTCGATGGAAAAGTCGATGCGACAATCGGAAAGAATCTGAAAGAAATTTTAACGCCTGCTTCTGAAGAAGAACAAAGTATTTTCCAAGAGGCAAAAGACTTCGCTGAAATGGCGCTGGATGAATCGGACAAAGATAATAGTACTTCGAAGAGCTCTATTCTAGAGGTGAAACCTTCAGAGGAAAAACCAGCCGAAGAGACAACAACGACACAAAGCGAAACGACTGAAACGACAGAAACAACAGAAAGTACGACTGCTTCTGTAGAGACAGCAGAAGAAACAACGGCAACGACCGAAGCCGCTACTACTGAAGAAGCGACAACTGTTGAACAATAGAACTTTTAAACACGTAAATCTTTTCATGGAAGGTTTACGTGTTTTTTGTTGCTAGGAATAGGTGGTTTCTTTGTATTTATGGTATACTAAGACAGCATTCTAGTTGAAGGAGGGATTTAAATGACAGTCATGCATTTTGGCGAAAACAATACTTGGATTAACATTAATTCAGATTTAATCAGTGAATATTCATCCATTTACGATACGTATGACATCGATGACGAAATGATTGAATACGCGCTGGATAAAAACGAACGCGCGCATATGGAGTATAATCGCCGAACGAAGACATTGGTGGTCATTTATAATGTCCTCAATTTAACGCGTGAAGAAAATCATTACGATACGATTCCATTGACGTTTATCGTACGGCAAAATCAAATCGTTACGATTTCCAATGCGCAAAATGAATATATTATTGATCAAATTCTTGAAGAGTTGGAAGAAAATATGCATTGGAGCGTTTTTAATTTCTTATTGCATAGTTTATTTACAATTTCGGAAAACTATTTTCCAATTATTGAGACATTAAATAAAGAACAACAAAATATTAGTAAATTGCTTCGAAAGAAAACGACAAAGGATAATTTATTCCGTTTGTCCGACATGGAGATTGAGGGAATGTATTTAGTTTCAGCAACGAAGCAAAATGCGGTTGTACTCGAGCAATTGAAGACGCAGCAAGCCTTCAAGGCGCTCGACGATTCTGAAAGAGAGCAGTTGGAAGATAACATCATCGAAGCGAATCAATTAGTAGCGATGACGGAGTTACATCTTCAAATCTTGCATCAAATCGCAAGCACGTATAACAATGTATTGAATAATAACTTGAACGACACGATGAAATTCTTAACGGTCATCTCGATTTTAATGACGATTCCGGATATTGTGACGGGATTCTTTGGGATGAATGTGCAGATTCCATTTACGGAATTCAGACACGGATGGGCGATCATTCTTTTGATTATCGCATTCGGTTGGATAGGCGTGTCGCAGATTATCAAGCGCATTATGAAAGATTAACCAAAAACACCTTCCTACTTGATAGGAAGGTGTTTGTTGTTTATGTGTTAGGTTTTTATTTGTGCTCAGATATATGATTACTTCGAATCCTTGCGGATTTGTTTATTGTAGCTGTAACGTTGCACCAGCTTGAGCCTAGGTCTCAAGCTTTTAAAGCCTCAAAACGAGCGTACGGAATAAATTCCTACGCCCGTTAATTCGTTTTAATGCTTTTTCACGTTACTGCTACAATAAAATCCACAAGATTCTCCGTAATCATTTATAAACTTGCTACATAAGAAAAACCTTCCTATCGGGTAGGAAGGTTTTTGGTGTGGAGATAAGGGCAGGCTATCCAACCTCATTTGATGATGGAAGGTTAGAGGAGTTTCTTAGCTTTTTCGGTGTTGGCGAAGTGGAGTTTAGCCACTTTACCAAGGAGTTCCATGCCGCCGTGTTTTAAAATATTGGCTGCTGCTTTATCGACGTTGGCGCTGGCACCGCTTGGGAGTTCATATCCATATTCGGCGCTAAGTGAATCGAGGCCATCGAGGAAGGCACATCTGGCAATCATAGAAGCGGCCGCAACCGCGATATGGTGACTTTCGCCTTTTGTAATAAAGTATGTTTTCTTCTTATCGACAAGGTCTTGGCCTTTGAGATAACGGTAATACAAGTCTGGTTTACAGAATTGGTCGATTAAGTACGCTTCTGGAACTTCAGGAGCGAGTTTCTCGGTTAAGAGACGGAGAGCTTGGTTATGAAGCAACGCCTTCATCTCGTTTAGATTTTTCACTTGTTGGACTTCGTTATATTTCTCTGGCCAAAGCGTTAATAACTTATATGGCACAGCTTCTTTGATTTTTGGAACGAGGGCCTTAATTTGGTCGTCCGTCATGTCTTTAGAGTCGCGAACGCCCATTGCTTTTAACGCTTTGATGTTTTCTTTTGAAACAAAGGTTGCTGCAACCGTCAGTGGTCCAAAGTAAGCGCCGTTACCGACTTCATCACTTCCGATGACGCTCCAAGTCGCAAAACCTTCTGGAAGAGTAGATTCTTCAAGGGCTTTCTTTGCAGTTGCGTCCATCGATTGTTCGAGCTGGTTTTGTTGGATAAAGTCTTCGATACCTTTTCCTTGGAAGAGAACCTTGCCTGATTTATAGGCCGTAATCGATAAACCGTCGACCTTTAGACGCAATGTTGCGTGTGGTGGAGGAGATTGCGCGTAGGAAGCATAGTTTGCTCCTAGTGTTGCAATTTGCTCAGGTGATAAAATTAATGTTAATGAATTCATGTCGTTCCCCCTTTTCTTTTTAGCATACCACGACAAAATTCATCCGTCCACTCTCTAAAAAAGTGGATTTTTAGTGTATTTTTAAATGAAAAATGGTAAAATAAGGTGATATTATGGAGAAAGTGAGAGGGTCTTTTGTGAATCAACCAAAAACAAGAGTAAAAGCAACGATTTCAGGGAAATCTTATACGATTATTGGTCGTAAGTCGCAACAAGAAATGCAAAGTATTGTGCGTGTCTTACAAGAACAATTAGATCAAATCACTCGAGTATCTGACAAATTGTCGACGGAAGAAGTGGCGCTCCTTGCAGCCATCAATGCCATCTCGAATCAATTTGAAAAGCAAGAAGAAGTGGTCGCGTTAAAGAAACGTGTGGAGCAATTAGAAAAAGAATTGCGCACCATTCAACATAAACGCCCTTCGATTGATGCAACTAGAAAACAAGAATTAGAAAAACAATTTGAATTACAACAAGATTTGTTGAGAAGGTAGGTTTCAATGGTAACATTAATTATTTTATTTTATTTATTAGTCGGTGTGTATACCGGAATGCGCCGAGGGTTAACGTTACAACTCGTGTATATCGCGGGATACTTTATTACATTCCTTGTAGCGATGGTAACCTATAAAGGATTAGCGAAGTTCTTATCCGTGTACATTCCATATCCATCTTACATTCCAGGAAATCACTTAGTAATTTTCACAGAAGCACAAGCGATGTCACTCGACCAATCATTTTATAATTTGATAGCATTTTTAATCATTATGATTATTGGATGGTTAGTGGTTCGTTTCTTAGGATATGTTGCTAGTGAATTAACATTCTTACCGTTATTGAAACAATTCAATACCATCGGCGGAGCAGCACTTGGATTTTTGATGAATTACTTATTCATATTCTTTGTATTATACGCAGTAGCGATGATTCCAATGGCGCCAGCGCAAAAGATTGTTGAAGGCGGATTGCCAAACTTCATCATCACAAAAACACCAATTGTGACGCAAATCGTTTCAAGTTGGTTATTACCTAAATAAAACCTCGAAGCGTGGAACAAACTTGTTCCACGTTTTTTAAGAAAGAAGGACTGTTATGAATTCGAAAATCGAAAAGGTTTTAGAATTTTCAAAAATTAGAACACAACTGGCTGAATATGCGACTTCCGAAAAAGGAAAGCAAATGATTAAGGAACTTCCAATCGAAGTCGAAGCAAAGGCCATTCAACATAAAATTGAAGAAACAACAGATGGAGTGGAGCTCTTACGGTTAAAACAAGGGATTCCAATTCCAAGGTTGAAAGATATTAGTTTTGCCCTAAAACGTCTGGAACTAGAAGCAGGGCTTAATGGACGCGAATTAAGTGATATTTTACGAGTGCTCGCGACAACACATGAGGTGGAGCGTTTCTTTGAAAAAGTCGAAGAAGAGGAAATCGCATTGAAACGCGTACCGCGTCTTGTCGAAAAACTCGAAAGTATCCCAGAAGTGACGCATGAACTAGAAGCCTCTATTCGTGAAGATGGGTATGTCTTAGATAGCGCGTCTCCAACTTTACATGGCGTTCGTGTGGGGATTCAAAAGACAGAACAAGAGATTCGTCGTCAAATGGATCAATACCTCACAGGGAAAAACGCGCAGTATTTAAGCGATACGATTATCACGATTCGTAATGACCGTTATGTACTTCCTGTAAAGGCAGAGTATAAATCTGTCTTTGGCGGAACGGTCCATGACCAAAGTGCAACGGGTCAAACGCTCTTTATGGAGCCACAAGCAGTCGTGAATTTAAACAACAAGCTTCGTGAGTATCAAATTCAAGAGAAGCGTGAAGTAGAACGAATTCTTTGGGAATTGTCTCAAAAACTCATGCCATATACGAATTCATTACATCAAAACCATTATGTATTGGCACGCCTGGATGTGGTGAACGCCAAAGCCTTATATGCCCATGAATTGAAGGCGACAGAACCGATTATCGATGCGAATAATTACGTCGCTCTCTGGCAAGCGTGGCACCCACTATTAGACCGTGAGAAGGCTGTAGCAAACGATATTATTCTTGGAGAAGAGTATCAAGCGATTGTTATTACAGGTCCGAATACGGGTGGGAAAACCATTCTCTTGAAGACGGTCGGTGTTATTCAACTGATGGCACAGATGGGACTGTATATTCCTGCTGGTGAAAATAGCCGCGTGGGAGTCTTTACGGAGATTTTTGCGGATATTGGAGATGAACAATCGATTGAGCAAAACCTATCGACGTTCTCCTCTCATATGTCGAATATCGTGTCTATTTTGAAACAAATCAACGATAAGAGCTTGGTTTTAATCGACGAAATTGGTTCAGGGACAGACCCGCAAGAAGGCTCGTCTCTTGCGATTGCAATTCTCGATTATATTGCAAGTAAGCAAAGTTATGTGATTGCCTCAACTCACTATCCAGAGTTGAAAGCATACGGCTATGACCGTCCTAAGACGATTAATGCGAGTATGGAATTTGATGGGGATACCCTTCAACCAACTTACCAACTCTTACTAGGGGTTCCAGGGCGTAGTAATGCCTTTGATATTTCCAAACGTCTTGGATTACCATCAATCATTATCGACCAAGCGCGCGGACTTCTTTCTGAAGAAGACCAAGACTTGAATGCGATGATTAGTGACTTGGAACAAAAACGTCGCCGTGCGCAGCGGGATGCCGATAAGATGCGTCATCAGTTAGAGTTGAGTACGCAATTACTTGCGGACTTACAACGCGAAACGGAACAATTCCAAGCCAATAAAGCACGTCTCTTAGAAGAAGCAAAAGAACGTGCAAATACCTTAATTGAACAGAGTCAAGATGATGCGGATAAGATTTTATCTGAAATTCGTGAACTTCAATTAAGAAGTAAGCAAAGTACCGTTAAAGAGCATGAGATGATTGAGAAGAAAACGGCGCTGAAAGACTTGAAGCATGAGCAAGCCTTGAAGAAGAACAAGGTACTTCGCAAGGAAAAAGCAAAGAAGGCACTGCAAGTCGGACAAAGTGTCGAAGTTCTTTCATTTGGCCAACGCGGTACGCTTGTTGAAAAAGTGAATGACCAGGAATGGGTGGTTCAAATGGGAATCATCAAGATGAAGATTGCCGTTGAGGACCTTTCTCCGATTGCTGAAGCGCAAGAAGCCAAGCAGCAAGTCATCGTGAAGAGTGCACGTAGTAGTCACGTCTCTTCTGAATTAGACCTTCGTGGAAAACGATACGAAGAAGCAATGAAGGATCTAGAGTTATATCTGGATGCAGCCATTCTTGCGAATTATCCACGCGTTACGATTATTCATGGACGTGGAACAGGAGCCATCCAGCAAGGAGTTCATAAGGTGCTACGTAGCCACCGTTCTGTTGCAAGTTTTGAATTTGCGCCGATGAATACGGGTGGGAATGGAGCGACCATCGTTACCTTTAAGTAAACCGTGAGCAGAATAGTTGGTCACTTTCCGGGGGATTGCTATACTAGGTTTGTAGAAAAAGGAAAGGATGATTCGAATGGTAAAATCATTAACAGATAAAAACTTTGTAGAAGAAACTAAAAATGGAGTAGTCTTAGTAGACTTCTGGGCAACTTGGTGTGGTCCATGTCGTATGCAAGGTCCAGTAATCGACCAATTAGACGAAGAAATGGGAGATAAAGTGACTTTTACAAAAGTAGACGTTGACGAAAACCCAGAAACAGCTCGTGCATTTGGCATTATGAGTATCCCAACATTATTAATCAAAAAAGACGGCGAAGTCGTTGATAAAGTGGTTGGCTACCATGCTAAAGAACAATTAGAAGAAATTTTAGAAAAATATTTATAAAATCTAAAGTCTCCAAACGCTTGATATATCAAGGTTTTTTCCTTGATGTGTCAGGCGTTTTTTTATTTTGTTAAAAATTTTTTCGAAAAGGTGTTGACAAATTTCTGTTTTAGTTTTATAGTTAATTACACAAGTAACTAACCAATTAACACAAAGTGATCATGAACAAGGAGGTGCGTTATGAAATTTGATTTTCAAAGTGATATCCCATTATTTCAACAAGTAGCAAATCAACTGGAAGAAGAAATCTTCCATGAAGTCTACAAAGAAGGAGATCAAGTACCGTCGACAACTGAGATTTCCACAGGATATCAAATCAATCCAGCAACGGTATTGAAAGGAATGAACTTACTCGTGAGCGAACAAATACTTGAAAAACGAAGAGGTCTTGGAACGTTTGTAGCAGAAGGGGCCAGAAAAATTATCTTAAGCAAGAAGCAAAATGAATTTGCCAATCAAATGGTGCCAAACTTCTTAAAAGAAGCACAAGCGCTCGGCATTACGAAAGACGAATTAGTAAAAATCATCGAAGGAGGCTTCCAATAATGAGTATTGAAGTCAAAGATTTAAAGAAGAAGTATTTCAAAAAAGAAGCGGTGAAAGGAGCAACGTTCACGATTGAATCAGAAAGTATTATCGGGTTGCTTGGACGAAATGGTGCCGGAAAGAGTACAGTGCTAAATATGATTGCTCGCCGTATCGAAAAGACAAGTGGAGAAATCACTCTTGATGGGGTTGACCTTCATAAGAATCCAAACGCGATGCATGAAGTGTACTTATCAAGTTCGGATAACTGGTTCCCACGCGAATATAAATTCAAAGATCTCCTTGCTATCTATCAAGGGACTTACCCAGAATTTGATACGGAATTTGCCCAAGACCTTATCAAAGTGTTCGATGTGAACGTGAAAGAAAAATACTCAAAAGCCTCAACAGGGTATAAAAGTATCATGAAAATTATCTTGGCGCTTGCGAACCCAAGTGAATACATCTTCTTAGATGAACCAGTGCTTGGACTTGATGCGAACCACCGCCAACTCTTCAATAAGAAGTTACTTGAAGCATATGCGCGCCGTCCTCGTACATTTGTCATCGCAACGCATTTAATCGAAGAAGTCGCTTCAATTCTAGAAAAAGTTATCGTGATTAAAGACGGAGTAGTGACAGAAGAAGTGTTAGTGGAAGATGTTCTTCATAAAGGATATGTCGTTAGTGGAGCTTCCGCATTAGTACAAGAATATGTAGCCGATAAGAAAGTTCTTGAAACAGACCAAATCGGAAACTTTACAAGAAGCGTAGTGATTGGTGCTATTGGAGAAGCACAACCTGGATTAGAGTTTTCTCCATTAACCTTACAAGATTACTTTATCTCAATCACTCGAAAGGAGAATGAATAAGATGAACCGT
>ERZ773018.1281-NODE-1281-length-13558-cov-83.232837_pt1 | contig 13558 bp, 16 predicted proteins | sample MGYA00580840_ERZ773018 | MGnify/ENA primary metagenome ERZ773018 (study PRJEB29015, sample SAMEA2738125) | human oral metagenome | biome: human oral; feature: human-associated habitat; material: saliva | place: China | collected 2256 ... | reverse complement strand
TTTCGGCAATCTTGGCCATGCGGATTTGCAGCCAGACAACGGGCAGCCAGCAAATGCCTGAAAAGATGTATAAGGCAAGCGTCATCCATACCCAATTTTGTTCCAGCATAGTGGAAACAGAGTAGCCGCGTTCGTAAAGCATCCATAAACCGGACAAGGGTTGGAAAATGACGGCAGGTGTCGTAAACCACCAATCTGCTTTGATGACCCAATGCGAGACCACCGACTGCGCGGCGACCGAACCGCTGCGGTTTGCCCAAAAGAGGTAAAACGCTGTACCAAAACCGGTGCCGACCATTAAGGTAGCCGAGATGATGTGCAGGGTTTTAACGATTAAATAGGTGTTCATTTTTTATCTCCTACGGATTGATACAGGAAAAATAAAGTAGCCATAATCGGCAGGTTTTTTACCAAAGGCGCAAATGGATGCGCCCACATTTCGGGCAATCTAAAGGCAATGATCAGGCTGTATGCCGCGACGGTTATCAATTGCAGCAGCCATATTGCGGAACGGAAGCGAAAGCGGCTGAAGCATAAAAAGGCAAAACTGATGTCCAACAGTGAAGCAGCGATTAATGTCGGCCATTGCAACGGATTAGGAATGCCGACCGAACGCAGTAAACCTAATGACATTTCAGGCATGAAAAAAAGAGGCTGGGTACCACTCCAAAGCCATAGCAGCCCCATTGAGAAAGACAAGTAGGTGGAAGGAGGGCGTTTAATGTTATCGAGCATACCGAGTTCCTATTTCATCAGTTAAGCCTGTTTAGTCTTTAATTTCTAAAATTTCTGTTAAAAGAGAAATTTTAGAGTAAAAAAATTTTATTTATACATGCCCATGTAAACCAACATGAGCATGTCTCCATATTTCTAAATAGCATAGACAGTATTTTTTGAGCAGATGCCCATTGCTATCAGCGGAAAAATTTTTGTATTCCTGCACCGACTTTCAAGATTTTTACCATGGTTGAAGTGGATAGCTTCAGCATTTCATTTGCCCATATGGTCAGCGTACTGATGAAATCATGGGTTTGTTGGATTCGCTGTTTGGCGGTTTCATTTTCCTGGCTAAATTCTGGGCTGTCGATCAGGCTTTGCAAAAATTGCCGCGTCGGTTCGATTTCGCGCTGCATACGCACTTCAGCAATGGTGCGGAATAAAGTCCAGACATCATCCGAAGTTTCAAAATGATCGCGCCTATCGCCTAAAATATGTACGGTATGCACCAGTCTCAGATTTTGCAGCTCTTTAATACTGTTGCTGACATTGGAGCGCGCCACGCCGAGCGTTTCGGTAATTTCCTCAGCATTCATCGGCCTGCCCAAGATATAGAGCAGGGCGTGAATTTGCGCAACGGTACGGTTGACCCCCCATTTGGTACCCATTTCGCCCCAATGGAGGATAAATTTTTCAGTGGTCGGATTCAGTTTCATAGTAATGGTATTCTATTTTTATCTTTTATTTCTGTCAATACAGAAATAAAGAAATTTTTTGCCGTCTGAAATAAAATGTTCAGACGGCCTTTTGAATCCCCCCTTCTTCTATATATTCTTTCAACATCTCTAGACCTTATCAGCCATTATTTCCTATTAGTAAAAGATATTGTTCATAAACCGGTATTTTTTGAATAAACATTTATCCGTACAATCTGCTGTATCCGATAACGAGGAGTAAATCATGAAAAAAATGCCTGTATTGTTTGTTGGGCATGGTAGCCCGATGAATGCGTTAGATAAAGAAAACCCGTTCAATCAGAGTTTCAGCCTAATTACGCAAAAGTTTGCCAAACCAAAAGCCATTTTGATGATTTCAGCGCATTGGTACAGCCGCCGTTTGCAGGTTACGTCTGGCAAACACCCTGAAATGATTTACGATTTCTACGGCTTTCCCGATGAACTCAGCCAAGTGCAATATCCCGCGCCCGGTTCGCCTGAGTTGGCGGAGCAAGTGCGGTCATTATTACAGCCGGAAAATGTTGAGCTGAACCCAACGCGTGGCTTTGATCACGGCGCATGGGCGGTGTTGAAATATCTGTATCCTGATGCGGATATTCCTGTGGTACAACTTAGTCTTAATCGTTTGCAATCGGCAGAATGGCATTTCAATTTGGCGAAAAAGTTAGCTGCTTTACGAGAACAAGGCGTGTTGATTATCGGCAGCGGTAATATTGTGCATAATCTAAGGGCGATAAGCTGGGAACATATCGATCAAATCGGTGCCGGGTATGACTGGGCGTTTGCGTTCCGCGAAACGGTCAATCAGGCAATTGCAACACGAGATAATGAAATTTTGGTGCATTATGAGCAGCTAGGCGAAAAGGCCGAGCTTTCTGTACCAACGCCGGATCATTACTTGCCCTTGCTGTACATCATGGCATTACGAGAACCGCAAGATCAGGTTACGTTTTTCAATGATAAGCTGATTGCAGCTTCACTCAGCATGACATCGGTTTTGGTGGGGTAAAAAGGAAAAAATCCATCCTTTTTTGTAAATGCGCGATATTGTTTCAGACGGCATTTTGTGTCCATATAAAAGCTGCGATCTATATTGGCGAGGATGAGATTGAGCTTGTAATTTTTGAATATAAATGATTAGGATAGAATAAGCGTTTGGGTTTTGAAGATGATTTATAAAAACTCTTTGAAATTTCTCTAATCTTTGAAAAAGAAAAAAGGCCATCTGAAAATCTTTCAGACGGCCTTAATGCTTTACTATTTAAAACTTAAAAGTTTGTAGGTGAGATTCATTTAGCAGAATTCAAACAGCTCTTAACGCAATGAACGTGTCTCAAGATTTCCTGCAATACTGTTTGTAAAGCTACGACTACCACAAAGCCATAGGCTGTAGGTTTCACTATTCTGAACGATTCGTGCAACATAATCAGCCGACAATCTTTGCGTTTCAGAAGGAATAGAGTCGTTGCTAATAACCAATCGGACATTGGAACTTGCTCCGCAAGTGAAAAAGGTACTGAATGAAGTAGAGCAGTTGTTACAGCCGCCACAGTTTAATCCGACAATCCCAACTGACCCTTGAGGAGTTTTGCCAGTTAGAGCAAGCCTTAATTTCCTATCATGGCGGCAGATTCAGCGGTGTTACCGACCAAGCCCTGCAAGCCATGGGACTACAAAGAAATGTCAGTCTGTCGGTGCAAAACTTTATTGTTTTGCCTGAATTGCTGGAACAAAGCGATTTATTAGCAGTTGTGCCTAAGCGCTTGATTACTCAATTAGACAATCTCAAACGTTTTGAACCGCCTCTTAAAATTCAAGGCTTCACCAAAACATTGATTTGGCATTAAAGGACACATAAAGATCCTGCGTATTGTTGGGTAAGGGAACTGATTGAAAAGGCTTGTTTGGTTGATGATGGAAAATAAGCTACTTAATGTCCTATTTTGTATTCATTCTACTCATATTTTTTCCCCAGTTCCTCCACCAAAAAATCTAAAAATACGCGTAAGCGAAGATTGACGGCTTTATCGCTGTAATAAACAGCATTGAAGGGGAGCGTTTTATTGGAGGTTTGTTCAGTTAGTAAGGGAATTAATTTTCCTTCAGTGATGTCATTGTCTACCAAAAAATCTGATAAGCAAGCAATACCACAACCTGAAAGGCACAATGATCGTAAGATTTCACCACTGCTGGCGGTAAAGTGCGGTGAAATTTTATAGGGATTTCCTTGAGCATCTAAAACCTCCCATATATTTAGAGATGTAGGCTCAGTGAAGCCTAAGCATTGATGGTTGGCAAGATCTTCAGTTGATTGTGGCAAACCGTGTTTTGCCAAGTATTCTGGACTGGCAACTACACGGAAGTGGCTATCAAATAAATGACGTGCACGCAGCCCAGAATCATCCAATTCTCCGGCTCGTAAGGCAATATCGACTTTGCGTTCAATCAGATTGATATAGCCTTCGGAAGAGGCTAGTGAAAGTTGGATATGCGGATAGCGTTCATTGAATTTTGCTGACAGTGGCACAAGCAGATGCAACACCATCGGCATGGCAGAATCTACACGTATTACGCCTTGTGGTACTTCGTGCACTGCCAACATTTCAGCTTCAGCTGCAGCCATATCTTGCAGAATTTTCTGCACTCGGCGAAAATATTGCGAACCTTCTTCTGTGAGTCTTAGCTGTCGCGTGGTACGGTTGATTAGGTTCACGCCTAATTTTTCTTCTAGCCTTTTCACCACACGGCTTACTGCAGAATTTGCCATTGCTAGCTGCTTGGCTGCTCGGCTGAAACTGCCATTTTCGACTACTTGTACAAATACCGTTAATTCTTCAGAAGTTGTTTTCATTTTATTATTCTGTTTAACGCAAAAGAGTTTTTTTATTTTTGCACTTTTTAAGTATAAAGTAAAATAGCATAATAAAGCTCTCTTTGGGTTATTGTTTTAGGAGCAAAAGATGAATATTTTATTATTGGATGGTGGTAAAGATTTCGGACATTCACATGGTGAGTTGAACCACACACTTCACAAAAAAGCGAAAGAAATTTTGACCGCACTTGGACACAATGTAAAAGAAACTGTGATTGATGCTGGTTACGATGTTGAGGCAGAAATCGAAAAATTCTTGTGGATGGATGCCGTGATTTGGCAAATGCCAGGCTGGTGGATGCACGAACCTTGGACAGTGAAAAAATACATAGACGAAGTATTAACCGCCGGACACGGCAAGCTTTACCATAGTGATGGCCGCCATCGTGTCAATCCAACCGAAGGCTACGGCACAGGCGGTTTGTTACAAGGCAAAAAACACATGCTTTCACTTACTTGGAATGCGCCGATTGAAGCGTTCACCTGCGAAGGCGACTTCTTCGAAGGAAAAGGCGTAGATACGTTGTATATGCACTTCCACAAACTCAACGAGTTCATCGGCTTGACTCGCCTGCCGACATTCTTATGTAACGATGTAATTAAAAATCCGCAAGTTGAACAATACTTGGCAGACTACCAAGCACATTTAGAAAAAGTATTCGGTTAATTGCAAAATATTAGTTTAGAAGGTGAGCATTTTGGCTCACCTTTTTATTTTTCTTTCATCAATTTCCATATGCTCAAATCTTTTTTGCCTACACCTTTTATTCCTATAGCCTTTATAGACAACCTGAATTATTTTTTAAATACCAAATCCACCATCCACGGCAATATCCGCGCCAATGATGAAGCTGCCTTCGTCGGAAACCAGAAGTGCAACGATGGCGGAAATGTCTTTAGGTTGGCCAAAACGTCCTAGTGGTACAAGCGAGGTTACACGGTCTTTGTGTGCTTGTACTTCTTCGGCAGAGAGTTCGGTTTTGTCGTAAATCGGTGTTTCAATCGGGCCAACGGCGATATTGTTTACGCGGATGCCGTCTTTGGCAAGCTCTTTCGCCCACACGAAGGTCAGTGTTTTCAGTGCGGCTTTGCTGGCGGAATAAACCGACATATTCGGCAAGGGCTGGTTGGCAACGGCAGAGCCAATATTGACAATGCTGCCTTTGCTTTCTTTTAAGAGCGGCAGAGCCTGCGTGGTCAAATCCACCACAGCGCGCACGTTGATGTTGAACACCGTGTCAAATTCGGCCAGCGTCTGTTCGGCAATCGGCGTTGCCGGCGCCATGCCAGCATTGTTCACCATGATGTCCAAGCGGTTGAATTTTTGTTTTATTTCCACTAGAACGTGGCTTACGTCTTCGGTTTTGCCCACATCGGCGACGATGTAGGAAATATTGCCGTGCAGTGCGGCAGTTTCTTTGAGCGGGGATTCTTTGCGGCCGGTAATGACTACATTTGCGCCCATTTGGGCGAGTTTGACGGCGATGTCCTGACCGATGCCACTGCCTGCGCCGGTTATGAGTGCGGTTTGGTTGTTGAGTGTTTGCATAATAGTCTCCTTGATATTTAGGATAGGGGCAGTAGCTTTGATGTCTGCCTGAAATAAAATGCTGGTTGAAAACCGCCCAAAAGTTTTTCAGACGGCCTTTGCTTTATTTGCCTGCTAACTCGGGCAATTTGGTAGAAATCAATTTAGGTGCAAATTCGCGGATTTCGTATTTTGCAAAATTGGGGTAGTGGCAGTCTTCTTCCAAAATCGACTGCAATTCTTCGCGGCTGTCGGTGTGGGCGAAAATCACGCCGGCGTGTGCATCGGTGTCGGTGTAAGGGCCTAGCATCAGGAATTTGCCTGCTTCGAAATGTTTTTTGAACCATTCGGTGTGTTCGACAAACATTTTTTCGTGCTTCTCGACGGGCAGGTCGGCGTTTACGGTGATGTTGATGATGTACATAGAATTTCCTTAAATAATTAGACGACACGTTATCAATTAAGCGGCAACTGCTTTGATGTTGGCGATTAAGCGGGCAGCGTGATCTTTGGCAAGTTCACGTTGGGCGTTAATTGTGGCTTCATCGTTACGGGCGGTGTAACTGATGCCGTTAGTGTAAATAGGCTCTTGAAAGTCCAGTCCGCACAACGTTGCAGTGGTTTCAAATTGGGGAATATAGTCATCAATAGTGTGTTTCATTACGCCGTCTTTTTGATAAGCGGCTACAGGTGCGCCTGTCGTGAACGACAAAATCAGTTTTTTGCCACCCAGCTTGCCTTTGCTGCCGTGCGAGAAGCCGTGCAGGAATACTTGGTCAAGCCACAATTTCATCAGGCCAGGCATGGAGTACCATGAAAAGGGAAATTGGAATACGATGACATCGGCCTTTAAAAGGGCTGCCTGTTCGGCTTCAATATCGAATTTGTAATCAGGATAAAGCGTATCCAAACGGCGGATTTCAGCTTCAGGCAAAGCTTGTGCCACTTCGCTCAAAATCGTTTGGTTGGCAATAGATGTGTCCAACTCCGGATGACCTGAAACAATTAATACGTTTTTCATGTTGTTTTACCTCTTTATAAATAATGGAATAACGGTTTTGTAAAATTGGGTGTATTATACGCAGAATAATTGTTATGATTAGACGCATAATCACTAAATCACTATTAGGCATAATCTAATGATGGACAATTCATTCTACGGTCAGCTCAACGTTTTCCAAACCATCGCCCAAGAAGGCAGTATTTCAGCGGCAGCGCGCAAATTGGAAATCGCAGTGCCTTCGGCGAGCCAGTCTTTGAAACTGCTGGAACAGAAAATCGGTGTGCCGCTGTTCCACCGCACAACGCGTAATATTCAATTGACAGATGCAGGTAGGCAGCTACTGGAGCGTACTGAGCAAGCTATGGCAACGTTGCACCAAGCATTCGAAGAAGTGCAGAATTTTGGTGAGCAAGTGAGCGGTACCGTGCGGATTACCATGGCGCGAGTGATGTATCAATTACTATTGCGACCACATTTGAGAGAATTTCATCAACACTATCCACAAATTCAATTGGAAATTTCACTTAATGACGGACTTTCGCACCTTATTGAGGATGGCATCGATTTGGGTATTCGCTTCGGCAATCAATTGGATGAAGGCATGGTTGCCCGTAAGTTGTTAAATGAAGTGAAAGAAGGCTTGTACATCAGCCAAAGCTATGCAAAACAACATGGCATACCCAAAACGCCTAGAGATTTGTCAGCTCATAAACTTATTGGCTATCGTTTTATCTCATCCAACAAAATCGAGCCTATGGTTATCACACAAAATGGTCAAGATATCGCCATAGAAATGGATACGTCATTGCTTTGTAACGATCCGGAAGTGTTACTAGATGCCACCCGCCAAGGTTTGGGAATAGGCAGAATTTTTACCCATAATATACAACAGCAACCAGACCAAGCAGATTTCATCCCCGTGCTGCAAAAACATTGGCGACAGTATCCACCGATTTATCTTTATTATTTGCAACATAGCCAACGAGCGAAAAAAGTGCAGGCTGTAATTGAGTTTTTGTTGGAGAAAACCGCTGAGTTTAGATAAAATAGGCGGGCAAATTTTTAAAGGGATTAAAAATGCTTTGAAATTTGACCGCTCTTTGCCATAAAAAGGCCGTCTGAAACGATCATTTCAGACGGCCTTTTTTATCAAATTTTCATTTAAGTTGTACCATAGGTTGCCAAATAGTTTTCCCGAAATACTTTTGGTGTGATGTGTTGTTGTTTCTTAAAAAATTTATTGAAGTGTGTTGCTTCTTCAAAACCCAGTTGCAAGGCGATTTGTTTGACGGATTGCGGAGTATGAATCAACAAACGTTTGGCTTCCAACAGCAGGCGGTCAGAGATGACGGTTTTGGCAGACAGTCCGCTTTGTGCAAGACAGAGCGTCCCCAGTGTTTTTTCGCTGCACGCCAGTTGAGCTGCATAAAAACTGACTTGGTGTTGCGTAGAAAAATGCTGTTCCAACAATCGGTTGAATTGTTGCCAACGCAGGTTTTGTTTATCTTCAGGCTGCATGTTTTGCGCGTAGAGCGTAATCAACAGCGTGAGAAAAGCCTGTAATTGAGCTTGAATCAAGGATTGGGCATTGATGTTTTGCCAGTCGGCATAGCGGCAACGTTTGAGTTGGGTCAAGGCAGGCAGCAGCAATTCTGCGTGTGATGCATCGACCACTTGGCGATAGGGAAGGTTTTGCCATTCTTGGGTCAGATGAGCGGGCAGAAGTTCGCCAGGAAAGGACAATCCCCAGCCATCCCAGCCCTGCATAGATAAAAAATGGTGTACCTGATTGGGACGTATCAGCAGCCATTCTCCTGTCTTTTGCACTATCCGTTCAAAATCCAAAAGATGCCGACATTCGCCCTCGGTTACCCATAGCCAAATATATTGGTCAAAGCGGTGTTGGCTGCCTAACTGGGTGCGCGCTTGTTCGTCATCAGGATGCTGGCTTTGCCAAAATTCACTGAATAGACAAATTTCCAACTCTGTCCGAATGATTTGTGTAATTTCAGCATAATTTCCGATTTTTGCCATAAATATGCCCGTTATTGCCTTTTTATTCAGTTTATTTTACCGGATAATACCTTTCATTGATTTTTAACACAACAGGAAAAGAAACATGGCTCAAACAGCATTGATTACAGGCGCATCAAACGGTATTGGTTTAGAATTGGCAAAAATCCACGCTAAACAAGGCGGTGATTTGGTGTTGGTGGCGCGAAGTGCAGACAAATTAAACGCCTTGGCAGATGAATTACATAATCAATACGGTGTTAAAGTCGCCGTCATTGTGAAGGACTTGGCGCAGCCGAATGCCGGAACGGAAATTTTTGCCGAAACCGAACGTTTGGGCATTACAGTTGATATTTTGATAAACAACGCAGGCATTGGCGGTCATGGATGCTTTTTTGAACGTGATTTGACAAAAGACATGCAGATGATTCAGCTTAATATCACCAGCCTGACGGAGCTGACCCATCTCTATCTTCAAGGCATGATAGAACGCCGCTCGGGAAAAATTCTCAACGTATCTTCTACTGCATCGTTTCTACCCGGTCCTTTACAAGCAGTGTATTACGCTAGCAAAGCCTATGTAACGTCATTCAGCCAAGCTATTGCCGAGGAAGTGCGCGAGTTCGGCATCACCGTAACCGTGCTTTGCCCAGGAGCTGTTGCCACAGGATTTGTGCAGGCAGGCGATTTACAGGATGTTGATGCGTGGAAAAACGCCAAATCTGCCTAATCCGTTGCCGAATACGGCTATCAGGCTATGCAACGCGGCAAGTTGGTTGCATTTAACGAAGCCAAATTGAAATTTGCGTCAGATTGGGTAATACCGTTTCTGCCGCGCAAAACCGTATTGAAAATGTCGCGCATGGCAATGGAAAAGCGAAAATAGTCTAACGTATAGATTAAAAGCCGTTTGAAGGATGAAGTTCAAACGGCTTTTTTGAATTATAAGAAAGCGGCAAATATATTCTTTGGTAGAGACTAGAAATAAAAAATTAAAAAATACAAATTAGAGTTGCAAGTTAGGATTAAATATCACTATTATGAATTTAACATAATATAAATTATGTAGTTTTTCCCTATACCTAACAATCGCTGTCATTTATTCCTATTTGTTAACTATTAGTTAATCTTAAAAGATTCTGTATAGTACTCCAATTTTTATTATCAAATCAATAGGTTTTAAGAGAAATTTGGCTGTAACTCTACCACTTAATTATTGAGTAGTAGAGTAGGGTAGAGGGTAGGAAACTTATTCCGATACTAAGTACCTTCAACTCATAGCATATAGCTAATTTATAATGTAAAGGTCATTTGAATATCAGACGGCTTCCTATCTATTAGAATTTAGACATTGTAAATTTTTTCGTTCTTCACATTTTCTTAAGGCTTCCGCTTCAGTCGTACCCGGAGGGGTTATACCAAAAAAAGCTGAACCATCCTTGTAACTTGAGTCAACTAATACGATCGATCTTAAAAAAAAAACTTGTTCAAACTGAAATCAAAATAAAGCCATCGTTAACACCGAGATTTAGAAAGCTACGTGAAGGCTTTTCAAAGAGTACGAAGCATTTTACTTTCAGGACAAGCTTTGAGTTGGAATAGAGCATTTGTTCTTATAGATGAGATTTTCAGGTTTTTTGTCAGGAGAAATAAGAAGTTTATCAAGGTATTCGGGGTCATGCCAGTCATCCCAAGGTGCTAGACTAAAATAAGCTTTAATAAAATCATCAATAATAGCTGAACCTTCGGTATTAATACCAATAATATTTCCTTGTTCAATTAAGTCAATATTAGAAAAATATTGTTTCAGTATATTTTTATTTACTATACCTTGTTGAATAATTGGCCAGAATCCTTTATCTAACGATTCTTCAGTAATAAACATAGCAGCAATAATATCGTCTTTATCTATTTTTATATCTTCATACAAAGGAAGGTTTTTTGAGGAAATTTTCATTTTGGTAATTAAGCAGGCTACACCTATCCAATCATATTTTCCAAGAATCTGTCCAACAGCTAAAAAATCATCTTCTACGGGAATGCCAAAATAATCGCCTACCTGCCATTTCTGTTTTTTTCTTGCCATTTTTTAAAGTCCCTTTCTGTAATTCAATAAGGCATGGGAATTTTTCCACCTGCTGCACGGTAGAGAGGTTCAGGCATCTGATGACGTTTATTGGCCAAAGGTCCTCCTTGACTCTTAATACCGCCTTGTAATCTAATGTGATCTTCTTCCAATCGGTCTAGACATTGACCAGATTTAGTTTGCCCAAGCAAGGTAAACCTGTGAGTTGATTTGAATGCTCTATTATGTTCTCTTTGCCTGGCAAAATATCTTATTGAGGATTTGGCTTGCCCTACATATTTTTCGCCAGTTTTAGGATGTGTCCTCAGATAAACAATTCCACAAGTACCTGGTGGACAATAGCAGGGGTCAGTTTTCTCTGATTCTGGTTTGCTACACACTCCTGCTGCAGTATTACTATGGCCTCTAGAGGCAATTACTGCTGTTGCCGCCTAAAAAGGCGGCCCAGATGCCTTGCTCAACATTATAATAAATTATGTTTTATTTGTAGAAAATATATTATCTTCTATATAGCAGTTTTGAAAAGAGCAATTAGATATTAAATTATCTTGTATATGTATTGATCTGAATACACAATTAATAAATGTACAATTAGTGAATTTTGTATTACAAACTATTGCCGTAATAAAAGAACAATTAATAAAATTACAATTAGTGAATTTTGTATTACAAACTATTGCCGTAATAAAAGAACAATTAATAAAATTACAATTAGTAAAGGAACTATGGCTTATGAAAGCACCGCGAAATGAACAGAAAGAAAATTTTAGACTTCCAATTTCCCTATTGGATATTTCGTATCTATGAAAATCAATATTATCTATATGGGTTAGTTTTCCAGAAATTAAGACATCTAATTCTTTTATTTCGATTTTAATTAAAGACTTTGTAATATTTTTAAGTGATTCGTGAATGTCATTTGATGTCATTTTCATTACCACCAATCTATAGGGTCTGGTTGTATATCTTTCAAAGGTATTCTTGGTTTAGATAATGGAGCAGTTCCTGGGGTACTAGCAGGTATTTGATTACACAATAATCCAGCCACTATTCTATGGTTACCATCTACAATAGTATTTCCATCCATTTTAACCGGAGGGGCAATACTACCTCTTTCAATCAATGCTGTGTATCTCGCAACTGCTGGGATAGAAACACTTTTTGTAATGTTAGATAAGATGTTTTTGCTGTAACCATTTTAATGTTGCTTACTGTAGCATCTAGACATTTCTTACGCTTTTTTTCTTCTTGGCATTTTCCTGTACATGTATTGCTTTCTGATAATGCAATAACACCTGTTGCCGCAGCTCCAAGCGCCCCATATACAATCCATTTAGGCAATGCCGCATCAGTGGGGTCTGGAGTCATTGTATCAATTGCAATCATAGATAATGCTCCTTTGGCTACGCTAACAGCATTTAATCCCCAAGGATCCATCATATTTTGTATATTTGCCGAAAATTGATAAAAGTTTGTCCCACCCATTAACCCAATCGGATCCTGATTCACAAACCGACCCACATCAGGCTCATAATACCTGAAGAAGTTGTAATGCAGTCCTGTTTCACAGTCGCAATACTGGTTCTGCAGGCGGAAGGGTTGGTGAGCAGTTCCAGATGTGTTGGTTTCGCTCTTCAGTTTGCCCCAGCCGTAATAATCGCGAACCAAACCAGGTTGCCGTTCTTATCGGTCATCTCACGCGGGATGCCGATTTGGTCGCAGTGGAAGTAGTGGATTTCCTGTTTGCTTTCGCCGTCTTCGTTGGTCCAGTTATGTACCTGCGCCAAGGGTTCGTAGCTGTCGGGATCGGTGTAGAGATAGGTATATCTGCCGTCCGGTTGGACTTCTTGCAGCAGATAGCTGCCGTCCCAAACAAATCCGGTTTTCCCTTCGAGGCCGTCTGAAACTTCTTCGTTTTTCAGACGGCCTTTACCTATCCTTCTGCCCAAGGCATCATAGGTGTAGGCTCAAGTCTCTTTGCTGCCGTCTTTTTTGAAGATTTCCGCTTTAACCAGTTGGTCATGCAGATCGTAGAAATAGTTCTGTACTTCTCCGTCGGCCAGTTCGCGGTGGATCAGGTTGCCGAAGTGGTCGTAGTAATAGCTGCTGCCGTTGTAGGTTTTCAGGCGGTTGTCGGGGACGGTAGGGCTGTTGTGATCGGACAGGATATTGTGCGCGGGGTCGAAGGCGAACACTTCATTACCCGCTTGGGTAATCCGGCCCAGTTTGTCGTACTCAAACCGGGTCGTTCCCGTCCGTTGGTCGGTGCTGTGGGTCAGGTTGCCGGTACGGTCGTAGCCGTAGCTGCGTTTGACGGCATAGACCGATGTTACTGCATTTTTAGCTGTTTCGGTCTGCGACAGCTCGTTGAGTGCGGCAATTTGTTTTTTCAGACGGCCTAAGGGGTCGAGTTCGTAACGGCTGGCGAGTTTACCCTGGGTGCGGTAGATTTCACGGTGCAGCCGATCGCGTTCGATGTCGGAGATAACTTCGTCGTCGAGGCTGATTTGGTGCAGGTGGCCGCTGCCGTAATACAGATAGTTGATCTGTCTGCCGTCGGGCAGGACGGTGGCGGTACGGTTGCCGTTGAAGTCGTAGTGGT
>ERZ773018.1271-NODE-1271-length-13599-cov-8.937685_pt1 | contig 13599 bp, 8 predicted proteins | sample MGYA00580840_ERZ773018 | MGnify/ENA primary metagenome ERZ773018 (study PRJEB29015, sample SAMEA2738125) | human oral metagenome | biome: human oral; feature: human-associated habitat; material: saliva | place: China | collected 2256 ... | reverse complement strand
GTAAGGCACGGCTCTGCAAAAGCTTGATCGTCGGTTCAAATCCGTCTACCGCCTTGATGATAAAACTTTATATTGGTTTATTCCTTTATATCGTAAAGCCCTAGAAATAGGGCTTTTTTGTTTTTTTGAAGTAGCAATTGAAGGCTACTATAAAAACTCTGGTTAAGACGATTCATCTTAACCAGAGTTTTATCTTATAATTCAGCAATTTGGTTGAGGTTAACTTCAGCAACTGTATCATTTCCGAACATGGAAATAATCATTTTCACCTTGTTATTGTCAATTTCAGTGATCTTACCAGTGTAGTCAGTAAAGGCTCCATCGATAATCCGAACGGTATCTCCTACCTTGACATCAATGTTGAAGTCTTGTACAGTTTGTCCCATAGAAATCAAGATATTGCGAATCTCATCTTCCAAGAGAGGAGTCGGTTTTGAACGGTTCCCGTGAGAGCCAACAAAGCCCGTTACGTTTGGCGTATTCCGAACGACAAACCAAGCTTCATCTGTCATGACCATCTCAACCAAGACATAACCAGGGAAGCGGTTTTCTTCGATTTCTTTTGTTTTTCCGTTCTTTTCAACTTGTACAGTTTGAGTAGGGATTTCTACCCGCAAGATATTTTCCAACATGTTGTAGGTCTGTGCCCGTTGAAGAAGATTTTCCTTCACTTTATTTTCATAGCCTGAGTAAGTCTGCAAGACAAACCAGCCTTTATCAAAACTATCCATTTGAGTTTCCTTTCTGATCTGATAGAAGTCATCGCTTCATCACGATACTAAAAAAAGCCTAGCGGCTCTCGTTTTCCTAGGTCCATTATAACATAAAACTAGAGAAAGCAAAGTAATTTCTTTGTTTTTTTCTGTTCCAGTAAGAAAAAAAAGCATCCTCTTGGGACGCGATTTTTCTTGCTCCTTAGAACAAATCAATAATTTGTAAAATACCTTTCGCTACTACGCGGTCGAAGAAATAAATCAAGACTACGAAGAAAGCAGTATACTCAATCACGGAGATAAAGTTTTTCCATCTTTCTTTGCGAGTAGGCCAAGTCGTGTTTTTCAGCAAGACAAAAATATCTTTAAAAAATTTCACAACATTCTCCTATCTGGTTTCTTTATGAATTGTATATTTGCTACAATGTTTACAAAACTTGTTAACTTCTAGACGTTTTGGTTTTGGCGTCGCACTCAACTTGATTGAGTAGTTGCGTGACCCACAAACCGTACACGCTAGACTTGCTTTTTTTAATGCCATAACGCCTCCATTCACACCATTATAGCAAGTTTTCACTTTTTTGACAAGAACTTCTGCTTTATAGAGACGCATTTTATTTGGCTTTTCCACATGATTTGATACAATATAGTAGATAAAGGAGAAATTATGAAAAGCGATCATCTGAAAGAAAGTAAAAATATTGAAGACCGGCGCGGACAGAGCGGAAGCGCTTACTCATCTGGACGCTCGAGTGGCAATATAGGAGGGGGTATCCTCCAAATCCTCCTCTCTCCAGGAAGTTTCAAGAGCAAGATCATTATGATTTTACTGTTGGTTCTTTTGAGTGGGGGAGCTGGCCTGAGTGGCATCTTTAATCCGGAGCAAGCCACTCAGAACTACAACTCCAGCCAAGTCACGCGCCAAGAGCAAACCAAAGTTAGCGACCAAGACACCAAGTTCGTCAGCCAAGTCTTGGGGACGACAGAAGACTTTTGGAGCCAAGCTTTCCAAAAAGAAGGTCGAACCTATCATAAACCGACCTTGGTCTTCTACACCGGTCAAACGCGAACAGGCTGTGGAGTGGGGCAAGCAGCAGCAGGTCCTTTCTACTGCCCTAGCGATCAAAAAATTTATCTGGATATTAGCTTCTACAAAGAGCTCACCACTAAATACAAGGCCAGCGGTGACTTTGCCATGGCCTATGTTATCGCACATGAGGTCGGCCACCATATCCAAAACGAATTAGGAACCCTTCAAAGTTACCAACGGGCCACCCAGGGGAAATCTGAAACACAGAAAAACGCCCTGAATGTTCGCTTGGAGCTTCAAGCAGACTACTATGCTGGTGTTTGGGCCCGCTATATCGAGGAGCAAGGTCTCATGGACACAGGTGACATCGAAGAAGCTCTCAATGCTGCCCATGCAGTAGGGGACGATACTCTCCAAGAGCAGGCCTATGGTTACTCTGTCCCAGATAGTTTCACCCATGGAAGCTCCGAGCAACGCATGCGCTGGTTCAAGCGAGGATACCAGTACGGAGACTTTGAGCACGGTGATACCTTTAGTGTTTCTGATGCAAACCTCTAACACTCTAGTCAAAAAGCCTTCAGATATACTCTGAAGGCTTTTTGGTAGCTTTCATATTGAAGGACTTTCCTTTTAATAGCCAAACCAACCTTTAAAGGTATCCCAAGCATTCTTGGCCTTACCAGGAAGGTCTGCTTCATCGATGGCCTTCTTGGCTTGGTCTACCATATTGGAAGCTTGCTCTTTTACCTGATCAAAGAAGCCTTTGTCATCTGTCTGAGCGTCAGTTTCTGTTTCTTGGCCGACTGGCGCAATCCCATTTTCCGCGTAGGAGTTCTTCTCGTCGTCAAAGCTGGTTCCTTCCGTATAAGGCAGGACGCTGTTGGCGACATTGCGGAAGATGATCGAGGCCGTTTCCGCACTGGTCCCCGTCAGGTAATGGGTCTCATCTGTTTTAGGGAAACCTAGCCACTGGCTGAGGACTACATCTGGAGTATAACCGATTACCCACTGGTCCCCAGATAAATCTGGGTTGAAGTCGGTCTCTGTTGTCCCTGTCTTCCCAGCCATGGTATAGCCATAAGGAGCTGCGTTGACCCCTGTCCCGTTGGAGAACGTTCCTAGCATCATATTGGTCATTTTTCGATTAACAGAGGTGCTGAGGACCCGGGTAGATTTCTGACTATGACTCTTGACGACCTGGCCACTCGCATTTTCAATTTTGGTAATGAGGTGGGCATCGTTCATGACTCCATCATTAGCAAAAGCCCCATAAGCTTGGGCCATCTCCAGAGGATTGGTCGCAACACCAGATCCGAGAGCCACACCAAGAGAACGATGAACCTTGTCCATATTAAGTCCAAACTTCTTCCCATAATCAAAGACTGTGTCAAGACCTAATTCATTAGCTGTGGCAACTGCCGGTAGGTTAAGGGATTCCGCCAGGGCCTGATACATCGGAACCGTTGGACTAGTTTGAATTCCCCCATAGTTGTTTACGGTGTAATTTCCATAGGTGGTTGTAGTGTTATCCAATTCCATGTTGGTCGACCAACCCTTGGCAACTGCTGGACTGTAGACCACAAGCGGTTTAATGGTTGAACCAGGACTTCTTGCAGACTGGGTCGCGTAGTTGTAGCTTCTAAAGCCGACTCCTTGGTCGCTTCCGACACGACCGACAATAGCACGAACTCCTCCTGTCTTTGGATCCAGGGCCACACTACCGGATTCTGCCCGGGTGCCATCCTCTGCAAGGGGGAAGAGATCCACATTGTCATAGATGACCTGCATGCTGGCCTGGTAATTCTGATCCATTTCTGTATAGATCCGATAGCCATTTTTAATAATGTCTTCTTCCGTCAGGCCATACCGATTGACGGCTTCATTAATCACCGCATCGAAATAAGAAGGATAGCGATAATCTTCTGACTTGCCTTCATAGGCATCGTTGAGCTGACCGTGAATATCTACCGTAGCAGATTGGTCTGCTGTGGCCTGATCGATATAGCCAGCAGCCACCATATTCTGCAAAACAGTGTTCCGACGGTTGGTCGCATTTTCGACAGAATAAAGGGGATTATAAATCTCTGGTCCTTTCAGCATCCCTGCAAGAACCGCTGATTGGTCGAGAGTCAATTGACTAGCCGACACTCCGAAATATTTCTTAGAAGCATCTTCAATCCCCCAAACCCCATTGCCGAAGTAGGCATTGTTGAGATACATGGTCAGAATTTCTTTCTTGCTGTACTTTTTATTGATCTCGAGAGCCAGGAAAAACTCTTTAGCCTTACGCTCAATGGTCTGGTCTTGAGAGAGGTAAGCATTCTTAGCTAGCTGCTGAGTAATGGTTGATCCTCCTCCAGAGCGCCCCGCTGTCAGGATAGCTAGAAAGAAACGGCCGTAGTTGATCCCACTGTTCTTGTAGAAGGTCCGGTCTTCTGTCGCAATCACTGCATTTTGCAGATTTTCACTAATGGCATCTAGCTCAACATAAGTTCCCTTTTGACCTGTCAGACTCCCGGCCTGGTTCCCATCCTTATCGTAAATAATGGTGGTCGCCTTGAGGGCATTTTGCAAATCTGCCACATTGGTCGTCTTGGCAAGATAAAAGAGATAGCCTCCTGTCACCAAACTGAAAATCAAGCCAATGAGCAAGAAGATCTTGGTCAAGTGGTACTTACGCCAAAAGCGTCTAAAAGGATGCTGAGACAGAGGTTTCTTGTGTTTCTTGTCTGAACGGCTATAGGTCGGCGCTAACTCCTCACCATCCGTCGACAACTCCACCTCCTCTGCAATCTTGGTTGGTTTTTTGTCTCGTTGGAAATGATGAATCATTCCCTCCATCAATTCTTTTAATTTGTTCATAATCTTTATTTTATCACCTTCCCCACGACTAGACAAGAAAGACCTCCGGAGGTAGCTTCTCTTTTAGATTTCTTTAAGCTTCTGCCAAGTTCCAATTCTTAGCTAATCTGAGGATGTTTCTCTTCTGCCGAGCAAGATTGGTCTCGTCTTTTCTTTCCCCTAGCTTTCTGATACAATAGCACTATGCAATACACGATTACCATCCCAAAAGCCTTTCCAACTATGACGGTCAAGGAAGCTCTAGAAGACTATTTCCTCATCCCACGAAAAATTCGCCATTTTTTGCGGACCAAAAAAAACGTCCAAGTCAATGGTCAAGCAGTCCACTGGCAGTGCACTCTTCAGGCAGGAGATAACCTCACCCTGACCTTTGACCCTGAAGACTATGAAGAAAAGTCTCTCCTAGCTGGTGACCCTAGTCTGGTTGAGGTCCTCTACGAGGATGAGCATCTGATCATCGTCAATAAGCTAGAAGGGATGAAAACCCATGCCAATCAACCAGACGAAGTCGCCCTTCTGAATCACGTCTCTAGTTACGTGGGGGGGCCCTGTTATGTCGTTCATCGTTTGGACAAGGAGACCAGTGGAGCCCTTCTTTTTGCCAAGAATCCCTTTGTCCTCCCCATCCTCAACCGTTTGCTAGAGGATCGGAAAATCAAGCGAGAATACTGGGCCCTCATCCAAGGGAAGCTCCCCCAGAAACAGGTGGTTTATAAAGATAAGCTAGGTCGTGATCGTCATGATCGTCGCAAGCGCATCGTCGATCCTAAAAAAGGACTCTATGCGGAAACCCACGTGACGATTTTAAAGGTCTTCAAACGAACGAGTTTGGTCAAGTGCCAACTCCAGACTGGCCGGACGCATCAAATCCGTGTCCATCTCTCTCATCATGGGCATCCCATCATGGGAGATCCTCTCTACAACCCAGAAAGAGGATCCCGTCTCATGCTCCATGCCTACCGCCTCACCTTGGTTCATCCCTTTACTCTAGAGCCCATCCAGGTCGAAGCCTTATCCCAAGGATTTGAAAAAATTCTGGCCCAAGAAAAAAATGGAAATGACCGATAAAAACACCGAATCCATACAATTCGGTGTTTTTTCTTACAGTGTGATTTATTCCTGAGTCTCTCCTTCTACAGGACTTGCTGGAGCATTCTCTTTCTCCCCAGTTACCGTCGGAAGTTCTTCCGAACTGGTTTCTTCTTTTGGATTGCTTGCTTCCGTAACGGATGCAGTAACCGAATCAGAAGCTAGCGTCTCGCTAGCAAGAGGTGCTGAGGAGCCCTCCACTGTGGCACTTACTGATGGAGAGGCTAACTCTGCTTGAAAGGCTAGTATGGCCTGAAGCAAGGCTGTCTTGTCACTCTTAGGATTAGCTAGTTGATCAAATAGAGCTTCCAAGCGCTCAAAACTTGCATCACTCGCTCCTTTTTCAAGCAATTGCTTGTGCAGGGCCATCAACTGGTTGTAGAGCTGTTGGTAAAGAGCAAGATCATCAATCTGAGGGGTGTCTGTTTTCTTTTGCTTTTGCTTCTCAATGGCTTCCCCCACTTGCCGAAGTAGGGTTTGACCGCTGGATAGAGCCTTGCCTGTTTCCTCTTCTTGGCGTAGCTGAGCCAAATGCTCTTCAAATCCTGTTCGCTGACCTTCTTCCACCTGAGGTAAGAGGCTCTCGATTTGGTTCAAGAGGGCTGTTAGCATGTTGGCCTCTTGATGAGCTTCTGTCGCCTTATCCAGCTCCCCATAGACCCCGTTAAGAAACTCGTAAACAGCTAAGTTATAAGAAGGGGCTTCACCTCCTTTTTGATCCAAAACGGTCCTTTCAATCGGGTAGATTGGAGCATGCTCTTGAGAAAAGAGCTGATCAATGGCTTGCTTGGTTTGGTAAAGTTCCATAAAGTGGGCTTTTGAATCCCAGGCTTCTTCAAAGGCTTGAGCACGATAAAGTTTCAAAGCCAGATCTGCAGCTCGAGTGCGTAATTCTGGTGTCAAGCGCGCATCACTCAAGCTTTGGTAGAAATACTTGAGGTAGTCCACTGAAGTCACCCCAGTTCGATCTTGCATCTCCTGAATAGCCTGTAGCAATTGCCCTTGCCCCTCTAGCAACTGACCATTCTTAGTTGCATAAGCTTCTTGTAGTTGAGCCACCAATTCTTCCTTCTTAAGCTGGAAGGCCTCTGTATCCAACAAACGAACCTGCTCTAGCAACTCTTGGTAACGACGATCCAAGACCGTTTCTTCTATTGGCTTAACCGCTTGGGTAGCATGGATATACTGTTGATCAACTTGGTCGAGACTAGCCAGATAACCTGCTGTCGAGTTGCTTGGGAAGCTCTTGACATTCTCCAAGAAGTGCCCCAAAATCAACTCAATCCGTCTTTGTTGCAGAGGATCAGAAGCATAAAGAGTGCGACTTTCAGCTAAGAGTTGGTTGACCTTGGCCTCTACAACCTTCTGGTCCAAGTCTCCTTTTTGATAAGGAGATTGGATGGTAGGTAGGCGGTGGGCTAAGTAAGCAGCTAGGCCAGCCGAGCGAACCTTGATGTAGTGGTTGTGGTCTCCGTGTGGGATGACGAACTGACCATTCTCAATCTGTAAGCTATAAGGAGAAATTCCTGAACGAAGGGCAGTCGTATAGAGCTCGTTAATGAAATCTAGTTCCGGATTGCCCGTTTCAATCGGAATCCGGACATGTTCCTTCCGAACGGCATAAGGATGGATATGGGTCGGATCGTATTCTTGGTCTGGATTGTTAAAGACAAAGAAGCCGTTCGAAATCTTGATTGCTTCTCGAGGAACTCCGTAGGTTTGGCTAATGTACTGAATCTTTTCTTCATCAGAAGCATCACGAGAGTAAGTGGTCACATCGTCTGTCAGTGGTTTTCCTTTGTCTTCTTGTTGCTTACCAGCCAGAACAGCCTCTGCTGCAGCAATTTCTTGAGAAGAGAGATTCTTCTTGTAGAAATAATGGGCATGGTCCCCGTGAGCGACCATATAGCCCTCATCATCCTTGCTGATGACTTGATCCGCATGAAAGCCATGATCGTGCTCCTCTTCCTGCTTATGGTGATGCTCACCCTCATGATCGTGATCGTGCGCATGGCCCTCTGGCTCTGGAATCGAAGGAAGATTTGGTGTCTCTTCAGTTGCAGCACTGCCTCCTTGGGCACGGAGGAATTGATAGTGTCGCGCTAGCTCGCGCTCTAGAGGCGAAAGTTCCTGATAAGGGATAAAGTGGAAATGATCTCCGTGAGGATAGACTACCCCTTGGTCTGTCCATTTGCTAATCTTACTTGGGTCAAAGACTGAACCATCCGACTCCACATGACGAGAAGTCAGAGGTGTCTTTTGCAACTCTGCAAGAAGGCTGGCAAGGCTTGAGGTCTGATGCCCCTCTGTTGACCCGGTAGTCGGACCTGTAGGAATTGGAGTCAGAGGACTAGGGGAGAATAGATTTGGAGTTTCCTTTTCAAGGGATGGAGTGGCCTGTCCCTGTGAAGCTTGGCCACCTCTCTTATCTTCTGTTGAGCCTGTTGCTAGGACTTTTTCTTCATTTTTCCTAGACTGACCATGCAAGACGGACAGAGCAGCCGCCAACTCTCCAGCTGATAGGGCACTCTTTGGAATGTAATGATAATGGCCTCCGTGTGGAACAATAAAGCCATCACCTGTATCTGAAATCACATCCCCAGGACTAAAGACATAGCCATCATCCGTCTGGTAGCCACCTTTGCTAGGACGAGTTCCTGAGGTGAGACTTTCAAGAGTCTTGCCTTCCTTCAAGGCTTGACTTGGTTGGCTAAAATCTCGCAGTTTAGTAAGTTTACGAGAGGAGCCAGTCGCTCCCAAACCTTCCTCTCCTTGCTCCTTGACGATCCCTCCTTTTTTCTGCTCGGCAATTTCTTCAATCGAGCGCACATTAACTGTATGGCGGGCATCTGTCAGATAAAGGTAGTATTTCCCAGCTCGTTTAATCACATAGCCATCCTTGACACGGGTGACGATATCTGCTTCTTGAAGCTGATAAGCTGGGTCTCGTAAAATGAGCTCCTCACTAAAAATAGCATCATAAGGGACCTTCCCATTGTAATAGTGGAAGTGATCCCCGTGGGAGGTCACAAAACCATCATCCGTAATTTTGACAACGATCTGTTCTGCCTGCGTATTTTCCTTGGAATTAACCGAATCAATAGTTTCTTCTTTCTTACTGGCCCTTGAGGCTTTCTTAGTTTTATCTCCCTGTAAGTATTGAACCTGATTCTTCTTTTCTTCTTTAACAGGTGCTGGTTGACGAAGGGCATAGGCACAGAACCCAAGTCCTAATGCTGAGACAATCGCAATGGTTCCTTTTTTCTTCATTCTTGCTTCTTACTCCTTTAATTCCTTGGCTAAGACAGCCAAATTTTCTTCTAAATTTTCTAGTAAATCTTTGTTATTCTGGGGATCTGCTTCTAGAGGATCCAAAACCTTGACACGCGCTCCCGTTGCCCGAGCGATACTATCCGCCACCTTGGAGGAAGTGTGCTTCTCGACGAAAATGGTTTTCACCTGATAGTCCTTCACGAACTGCTGGATTTCAGCTAGTTGGCGAGCCGTCGGCTCTTGCTCAGGAGAAATTCCTGCAATCCCCAACTGCTTCAAGCCAAAGCGCTTGGCTAGATAAGAGAAGGCAGTGTGTTGAGTCACAAAGGTCTTTTGCTTGACTTTCTCAAAGAGAGGCTGGTAGTTGCTAACCAAATCTTGGCAGCGTTTTTCTAGTTTCTTGGCATTGGCCTCATAGAGGCTCCGATGATTTGGGTCTATCTCTCCTAGCTTTTGGGCTAGTAGGCGACCCTCTTCTGCTATTTTAAGGGGATCCACCCAGCTATGAGGATCATACAAACTCTGAGCCCCTTCTCCTTCTTCCTCACTGAGGTTTTCTAGACCAGTCACCTTATCCAAGGTCATCCCTTGACTCGCTTCGATGACCTGAAGCTTGGATCCTTGCAGATTCGGATCTAGCCGCCCCGCCCAGGATTCCAAGGTTTGGGAATGGTAGACGAAGACATCCGCATCATATATCTGGGCTACCTCCTTGGCAGAAGGTTCGTAGTCATGGATGCCCGCTCCTGACTGGACCATCCACACTTGGTTCTGATCACCAGAAATTTCTTTGACCAGAGCATAGATAGGATAAAAACTGGTCACAATCTTGAGCCCCTGTTTCGAACTAGTAGGAGTCGGATTACCCTTGGAGCCACAAGCTGTTAGAAGGAAAAGAAGACTCAGGAAGAGCCCTAGACCTTCCATTTTTTTCCAAAATTTCATAGAATCCTTCTTTCTGTTTTCTTAACCGGTTATTTAATCGGTTGTTTAACCAGTTAATAATACTCTTTTTCTATTTTTTTGTCAAGTTCATATTGTAATTTTTTCTCTATCACTAACCAAGTCTATCATCCACAGGGCAGTTCGTGCCCCTCCTTTTCCGTCTTGCCATAGCATTACTACTGCCCATCCAAGATTTATGCATAAAAAAAGGAGCTATCCATTGGATAAGCTCCTCTTTTAGTCCCTTCCTTATTCAGTTTGAATAAGACATGATCTGGATCATTCGATTATTTATAATTGTAAGCCCAGTAATAGTTACCGTCCCCATTTACGACTGCTGCTACAGCACCTTCTGTCGCATTTGGATCTAGCAGCAATTCACGTAAACCACTGTTGTACCATTTATTTGCAACTGTTGTTGCATCTTCTTCACGACGAGCTACGAAGCCTGTGCTATCATATTGGCGTGAAATTTGGTTAGCTTTTGGCAAGCTAAGTGAATTGTAGACATCATCAGACCAAGTCAATTCTTTCATGCCTTGTGCTTTTCTCAATTGATTGATTTTCGCAAAGGCTTCTTTGGCTTTTTCTAAGTAGACATAGTTTGTGTCGTCTGTCGCTTGAACGCGGTAAACGAATTTCACATAACCAAATTCAACGTCTTTGTAGTTTTTATCATCTACGCCACTCTTCAAGTTAGCGATCAAGACATAGTCTTTCGCCCATGGGTTTTCCTTTGATTGCTCAAATAGTTCTGGGTCTTCGATTTCCCATTCTACTTTAGCATCCCATCCAGCATTGTCAATGAAAGTAGGATGCATCTTTTCGATGACATAGTTCTTGAATTCTTCTACGTTCTTGAATGGAAGAGCTTTACCAGCTTGAGCTGTTTCTACCACGTTTGTAGAGTAAAGTTTCACGCTAGAATTACGATCGCTGTATGCATACTCGTCATCTTTTGCATCTTCGTGGAATTTTGGATCGATGACAGGATCGTTAGGATCTGTCATTCCTTGAAGCTTCCATTTACCATCAATCCATTTCCAATAAGCAGAATAACCAGTTGCTTCTGTATCAGATGGAATGTAGTAATAGTGGGTAGAACCGTCAAAGTAGTAGTTCTTATCTCGGCGTAATGCTTCAGAACCTGGCTTACCTGGAGGGTAGACCAACTTAGGTGCACGTCCATTTGGAGCCCATGGGAGATGTTCCAAACCTTCTGCTGGTGTTTCCACATATGGAGGGATTTGGTTTTCACTTGGCTCATCTGTTGTTACCAAACCTTCGTTTCCTGGTACCTCAGGTTGAACAGATTCCTCTGGTGTTGGTTCACTTGGATTTTCTGGACTTGGTTCAAAAGGATTAAACTCTCCATCTGCTCCTACAAATGGTGGGTTCTCTGGGAAGACCAAACTATCAATGTTATCAAGATCAGAAGGCTGTGATGGTGTTACCGGTTGATCTGGTTTATCAGTTGGATTTGGTTCTTCTGGTGTTGGCGTTGGCTCCGGAGTTGGAGTTGGATCTGGAGTCGGTGCTTCTGGAGTTGAATCCTTGACAAAGACCCATTTGCCATCTTTGTAATAGTAGTAGTCACCGTTATCTAAAACGTAGTAATGGTAACCATTTTCATAACGGTAATGAGGATCATTCTCTAAGTTATTACTATTATTGTTGCGGTTTGTTAGAGGTTTCCACTGACCATCGCGGTAGATACGGTAAGTTCCATCGTTCATACGGTAGTAGTGGTTCCCGTTCCAATAAACATAGTTTTCATCATTGGCTAAATTGTTGTAGCCGTTGTAGTTATTCCAGTTGTTATAACCATAGTTATAACCATAGTTATAACCGTAGTCATAACCATAGTTATTGTTCCAGTTGTTATAGCCATAGTTATTCCAACCATAATTGTAACCATAGTTCAAACCAAGGTTATTCAAGACACGGCCAAGGTTATAGCTAGTGCCCCAGTTAGAGTAGCTTGGACTATAAACCGTGTAACTATAACGGTTGGTATTCCATCCAATTGTATCAGCTTGCGCATTGGATACAACAAAAGCAGGTACAGCTGCAACAGAAGCCAAAACAGCTCGCGTTACATATCTATATTTTTTTTCCATTAAAACAACTCCCTTAGGATAGTATTATATGAAAAGCGACAATATTCCTTATGCATAAGTGTATTTTGTGTCACCACTGGGTTCAACATGTATATAGGTGTCTTATTTTTTGCATTCACTAATTAGTAAGGCCTTTTAAAAAAATGAATGCTTCGTTCTGATATCTACAATTACCCTGTCGAAAATTCAGTAACAACGCAGTTTTTTAATATTTTTTCACCCTTCATTTGCATTATAGCACACAAAATTTTTAAATGCAAATAGTTTGAAACCAAACATATTTTACTCATCAAATTATACTCATTCTTTTTACTGCCTGCTTATTCTTTGCCTCTTTACACTTGCAATAGTATGTATATAAAGGATAAAACAATAGGATAGTATTATACTCATTTTTTAGAAGTTTCCTATCGTTTCTTTACTTCTATTTTTAAAGGAATCATGACCCCTCTAGGGGAAGAAGCTGACATCGTACACCTCCAGAAAGCTTTCCCTCGTAACGAGCTAACAGAGAGGGAAGGTCAAGCACCTGCAACCTCTAGCCCTCTTTCAAAAAAAAGAGAGAAGGTCTAGGACCTTCTCTTACGACTAGTTTTGGGTTTTCCTCTCTATAGTAGAGTCTTCCACTTCTTAGTCTTCTTTCTTCTTGTGGCTAAGGAATCCGAACATGCTCAAGACAGTTGCACCAAGGAGGGCTAAGAACCCTGTACCTTGTTCACCTGTATTTGGTAGAGCTTGCTTGTTTTCAACCACTGGACTAGTGGCTGGACGATCCAATGCTACTACCTTGCCAGCTGGTTTAGCAGGTTCTTCCTGTTTACCTGGGTTAACCGGATTCACCGGGTTAACTGGTTTGACTGGGTTAACTGGATTCACCGGGTTAACTGGTTTGATTGGGTTAACCGGATTCACTGGGTTAACTGGATTCACCGGGTTAACTGGATTCACCGGGTTAACTGGATTCACCGGGTTAACCGGATTCACCGGCTTGACTGGGTTTTCTGCTACACCGTAGTAGATAAACTCATCAACTGGCGCAACAAGCACCTTACGTTCTAGTTCTTTACGTCCAGTTTCAACACCATCTGTATAGGTGATCTCTTCAACGATTAGGGCTTGTCCCTTCTTACCAACTGTCACGCGACGTTCTTCACCCTTAGCAAGTGCTGGGTTTTCTTTACGGATGACCTTGTATGGTAATTCAAGAGTTTGTTCCACTTTCTTGGTTGTAACAACCGGTACATGTGGTTTCTTAGTCCCTACTTCAATCACTTCTTCAACTGGTTGTTTGGTGACACTTTCGCTCTTCTTCTCACGTTTTGTTTCAACTCCATCTGTGTAGGTCACGGTATAAACGATAGTACGCTCACCTTTTTGACCCGGAGTCTTGACCTTGCGTGTGCCTTCTGGGAGATCTGCATTCTTTTCTTCACGGCTGGTGAATGGAATTTCTTCCGTCTCTGTCACTTCAGAAGTTGTTACAACTGGAGCTTTCTTGGTGCCCACTTCAACCACTTCTTCAACTGGTTGTTTGGTGACACTTTCGCTCTTCTTCTCACGTTTTGTT
>ERZ773018.1264-NODE-1264-length-13667-cov-13.185645_pt1 | contig 13667 bp, 9 predicted proteins | sample MGYA00580840_ERZ773018 | MGnify/ENA primary metagenome ERZ773018 (study PRJEB29015, sample SAMEA2738125) | human oral metagenome | biome: human oral; feature: human-associated habitat; material: saliva | place: China | collected 2256 ... | reverse complement strand
TTCAACTTTATTACCTTACATAAAGAGAGCCGCCGCTATTATCCGAATGATACTTTATTAGCGCAGGTCCTTGGATTTGTAGGATTCAATGAAGATGGCAAAGCGGATGCAGAAGGTAAGGCAGGGCTTGAGGCAGCGTTAGATGATGTGATTCGCAGTAATGAGGTGAAAGTCAGCATTTATAACGATACAGCTGGTCGCCCCGTCTTTGAGTCCGTACAATCTCAGTTTTTACCAGATCAAGAAAAATCGGTGAATCTTACCATTGATACAACGGTGCAGTTTATTGCCGAACGGGCCTTAGATAAAGCGATGATAGACACAAAGGCTCGTAGTGCAGCGATGATTATTATGGATCCCAAAACAGGGGAAATCCTTGCGATGGCCAATAAAAATCGAGGCATGGCATCGGACGTAAATAAATTAAAATTTGAAGATTATCGCAATAATGCGGTGGTGAGTATTTATGAACCAGGATCTACGTTCAAACCGATTATTGCCGCCTCCGCTCTGGCAGCTGGAAAGTGGCAACTAGATACAGTGTACAATGATACGGGCACCATTCTAATCGATGGGCATACGATAAAAAACTGGGACGGTAAAGGCAGTGGTAAAGTTCGCTTACTAGATATTCTAAAATATTCCATCAACACAGGTATGGTGTACTTGGGTACGACTACAGGTGGAGAGATTTTGACGGATTATGTAAAACGCTTTGGTTTTGGTAAAGCGACAGGGATTGAACTACCGGCTGAGGGGGATGGCATCCTCTTTGATCCGAAGACAATGAGTAAATTAGATATATCAGGTATAGAATTTATTATTGTATCTATAGCAATGAGTATAATGCTATATAAGTTTGAACTTAGTAAGCGTATTATTGATGAAGAGTATGAATACATAAAAAAACATAGAGTTTTTGGTCGTTTAACTAAGTTTCTTACTATAATTAGTATTATAAGTATAGTTCTAATAGATCTTAAGTTTATAATTTATAGAGATTATGGATTCATTATGACTTATGGGGGCGGATGGGTTATATTTGGCCTTTTCACCATCTGTACAGGACTTTTCCAAAAGAAAAATAGTGTATATTTTAAACGAGGACTTATGGCTATATTATCGATATTGATATTTATTGCTGTATATATGTATGCGTTTCGTGATGTATTTTTTTAGTAGTAAATCCCAAATAGAACAGCATTTGGGCTTATCAATAAAAGTATTCTTTTGAGAGGACTATTATGAATTCAAAACGAGTATTTAAATGGATTGGTTGTATTGTTGCTGCTACGATATTAATTTACATTACTATACTGGTAGTCATAATATTTTTGTTTGCTGGTAGCAGTGATTTTCAAAAAGGTTCAATCTATTTAAGCGAATTGCAGAATAGCGGATTATATTATGTTGATGAAAAACATAAGATTGCTGATAATGTAGTTGCTGTTCACGAGGTGGATAATAAACTCTATTACATAACTTTATCCGGTATTGGTATCTTTGATGAAAATGTAAGTTTTTTAGATCGTTGGAATAAAAATATAAATAATTATAATACTTTTATTCCCAGAAAAGATGCTAAAGTGACGCAATTTAATATAAGTCTTGATGAGTTATATCCTAATATTTCTAGCCTTGATGAAAGCGATAGAGAAATATGGAATGAAATATTTCTAAATAGTGAGAAACGATATACTGGTTTACAAAGTGGGTACCCTATAAAGCTGCCTTTCTATATATCATATATAAAAGAAAGCCCTATTAAGCATGGAGATATAGTTGATCTTTCTACAGGTACCATAATCGGTGAGAATGGTAGTGAGCATATTGTGAGGAATGATGCGTATTATAATTTTGAATTTAGAAAATTGACTAAAATTGATTTTTCTCAGAAAACTATTTATAGCTATTATTCTGACAATCTTGATATAAATCGGTTTGATAAGAATAATTCAAGTGATGAGAGACATGAAGCTTATGTACAAAACCAGTTAGATAAGGTAAGAACGAAAGATTTTGAGATACTGCCTAATTTATTGAATCAACGATTCATTGTACTTAATTCATTTAATGAGTTTTCTGATTTTGATAAAGATACCTTTGAAGCATTAGCTATTAATGCGATTAAAAATAGGAAGGCGCTACAATTAGGGCCATTAGAAAATCAAACTCTAAGGCAATACTTAAGTAAATAGAGTAAATGCATAGTGAAGAATATTTGTACTAGATAAAAATAAGGAGTATCAAATTAATGAGTCATATTCCCATCAAAAAATTATATAATCCCCAATATAATCTGTTATCTATTAGTGATAAGGAAGAATTGTTATATCAGATTGGAGAAATATATAATTTAGAATTAATATCCTTTAAAGACTTTGCTGCATTTAGACAATCCACATATACGGCAGTATATCGTTCACATGATGGTATAGAATTTGTATTTGTTCCTGGAGATACTGTTACGTTAGGGTTTGATTTTAAAAATAAACCATTTCAGGATATTTTTAATGATGAAAATTTAGCGGAGCTTGCCTATCCATTTGTAGAGGGATATGAAGAGGAAATCTTTAGTGAAGACGATGTTCAAACTAAGATTAGTGAAACACTAGAAGATGAAGAGGTACTATCCAACATAGAAACGTATTTTAAACATAATTTTACTCAAGAAGATGAGTTTGTAATCCATCCATTGTTGGTACAAAAAGAGTATAGTGAAACTTGTTGGATACCTATTTCAGATGAGACACTCAGACAAAATAAAGAGTGGCAACAGATGATAAAAAAAGCCGAGGAAAAAGGTGTTTCTGAAGTGATGGTGCACAACACTGTTTGTTTATATAAAACAGACGATAGCAATTGGTGTGGCAAACTTTATGAAGAAACAACATTTAAGAAACTTTTACAGGATATAAAAGATAATAGATATTCTTTGCCTACACAAAGAGAGTGGGAGTATTTAGCTGGCAAGGGGTGTAGAACTATCTTTCCATGGGGAAACAATATAGATTTCTCTATGAATTTAAAGCATATGGAATGGATGGATAATGATGGAGATTATACGTTAGAAAAAGAAAACTTTTTTGGCCTTGTTATAGGTGACGATCCGTATTGTAGAGAAATTGTATATGATAATGATGTGTTTTCCTATAAAGGTGGAGATGGTGGCCGCAATATATGTGGAGGATTAGGTGTTGTGTGGGGCTATCTTCCTATTTCACCATATTTTCAAGATAGGGAAGTAGGAATGGGTGATTATATAAATGGTGGATATGATTTCTTTAGGAGGATTATAAGGATTGTTGATGATAGTGTGAAATGATGTCACATATAATATTTCTAGAATATCAAATGGCAATATCGTTTCATAAATGAAAGAGGTGCTCCTTAGGAGGCACCTCTTTTATCAATATTGAGATAAACGGAATATTCTTCTATACTCTTCAGGTGAATCAGAACCATCAGATGGTTTTATAATGACTCTAATAAATACCTTTTCTTTGAAATCTGGATAGGTGTTAGCATATTCTTTGCAGAATTGATTCATACGATTGTAAAAACTTTCTACATCTTGGTTTTGTATGGCTGAATAAGGAATAGGCATTTCAATATACAAGGTAGATGTGTCATATGTAGCATAGGATAACTCCTCTGCTGTTAAATGGTTTTTCATTAATGGAAATGCTGTTATCAACGGAATGTTGGTTATTAGTATTCGCTCAACTTGTGGCACTACAGGTGCAGAGGTGTGCAAGACTTCAGATATTTCAATGGGCATTTGTGGATACTTGTCAAAAGTGATTTGCCATCTATTGTTTCTTTGTGCCTCCAACTGATATGTTAGATTAGGATAATCCTTGTTTATATATTGTTGAACTTCCTCTTCACTGTAATGTGATAGAAGATGACAACCCGTTGTTAGTATGAGGGATAGTATAATCAACGGTAGTAATACAAATCTTTTAAGAGTAAATGGTTTCATTGGTATTCCTTTTATACTACTTTAGAAAGTTCATTAAATCGTAATTGCTTAACAGGCATTGCTTAACAATCGCCTATTATATATGAAAGTTTACGGTATGTTATAATTGTAGCCATATGAAAATGTGTTGATTTGAGTGGGATCATATGGAATCATTTTTAGAAATTAAAAATGAGTAAAGGAGAGTATAAACTATGATTCATTTAGATTATCTATTAGTTATAGGAATATTACTTAGCATTTTACTCTTTTTTTGGTTGGAGTCTTTTACTATAGTAAAGCTAAACTTTTAAAGGGACTCAATATTTGGTTCTTAATAATACTTAGCGCTCTTTTGAGTTATTTATTATATCCCTTATATGAACTGACAGATTATAGAGAAGAATTTACGTCAATCGTTATAATCGCTGCGATAATCATTAAAATAATTATTAATTTATCTATATTTATGATAGTTGATAGAATAACAACGAAATGGATTTCTAAATTAATTTTGATTCTATGGGTTGTTCTTGTTGAATGTTTGTATATGCCTATTCATTTATCATACCTTGTTTTCCTTTGTGTGTCAGGTGGAATCGTTTTAATAGAACAGTTAAGAGATAGAAGAAAGAACATTTAGTTTTGACTTGTAATTACTTTTATAGCGTTCGCCTTTGAAATATGATATACTATTCTAACGCGCATAATTCGTGCGCGATAGGAGGAAACACATTTAGATGTTAGAAAAATTTGAACAATTAATGATTAGCGAACCTGTTCTAAGAGCGTTAAACGATATGGGCTTTGAAGAGCCTACGCCAATTCAACAGGAAGCTATCCCAGTAGCCATGAGCGGTAAAGACATGATCGGTCAAGCTCAAACAGGTACTGGTAAGACAGCCGCATTTGGCTTGCCTGTATTGGAACGCGTAGACGGGAATGAGCGTCACGTTCAAGTAGTTATTTTATCCCCTACACGAGAATTAGCTATCCAAGTAGCTGAAGAGCTTAATAAAATGGCTCAATATACGAATATCACAGCACTACCTATTTACGGTGGTCAAGATATTAATCGTCAGTTCCGTGCCTTGAAAAAGAACCCACAAATCATCGTTGCCACTCCAGGCCGATTGATGGACCATATGGATCGTGGTTCTATCCACTTTGACCATGTGAAAGTTGTGGTATTGGACGAAGCCGACGAAATGTTAAACATGGGCTTTGTTGATGATATCAATAAAATCTTGGGTGCTATCCCAGAAGACCATCAAACATTGTTGTTCTCCGCAACTATGCCTAAAGCTATCCAACAATTAGCTGAAACATATTTGAAAGAGCCAACATTGATTCGTATGAAACCGACTCAAGTTACGATGGACTTAATTGAACAATATTATATCGAAGTGCAAGACCGTCAAAAATTCGATGTTCTTTGCCGCTTGTTCGATATCCAAACACCTGAACTTGCTATTATCTTTACACGTACAAAACGTCGTGTTGATGAAGTAACTGAAGGTCTTAAAAAACGTGGTTACATGGCGGAAGGCATCCATGGCGATTTGTCTCAACAAAAACGGGACAGCGTAATTCGTCAATTCCGCGAAGGTACCATCGATATTCTCGTGGCTACTGATGTGGCAGCTCGTGGTCTTGATATTTCTGGCGTATCTCACGTATATAACTACGATATGCCTCAAGATCCTGAAAGCTACACGCACCGCGTAGGTCGTACAGGCCGTGCCGGTAAAGCTGGTCAAGCTTTCACGTTTGTTATCCCTCGTGAAATGGAGCATTTACATGCTATCGAGCGTTTAACAAAACGTAAAATCGCACGCCGTCGTGCACCTTCCTTAGGTGAAGTTCTTGAAGGTCAACAACGTTTGGCAATTGAAAGCCTCGTTGAAATGACAGATAATTTAGAAGCATTAGCACCATTCAAAACAAGTGCAGAGGAATTGTTGAATGATACAGATTCCGTAACATTGTTGGCAGCTGCTCTTAAATTGTTAACAAAAGAACCAGATACGACTCCTGTAAATATTACAGAAGAAAAACCATTACGCGTACGCCGTCGTCGTGAAGGTGGCCGTAGTGACCGCCGCCGTCGTGATGGTGACCGTCGTAGAGATGGTGATCGCCGCCGTGACGGAGATCGTCGTCGCGATGACCGCCCTCGTCGCAGCCGTGATGACCGCAGAGGTGAACGTCGTGATGACCGTCGCAGAGATGATCGTAGATCTGATCGTCCACGTGGTGATAGAAAACCTCGTCATCAAGGTGAAGGTTTCAAACCTTACTTTAAAGACTAATAAAATGTGGATTGCTTACGAGCAATCCACATTTTTTATTACTTAATAGTTAATACTATCTATCTTGATAAGTATTGAGAATTTTGATATAATAAATAATAATTATTTCTTGTAAATGGTCGATAATGGCCTATGCCTTATAGATTTCCAAGTGGAGAAAGGTAGATTATTATGGATATCGCACAAATTTTGCGTAGCCAAGGGTTTAAAGTAACCCCACAACGTATTGCGATTTATGATGCATTGCGTGGTCATCATGATCATCCAACAGCAGAAATGTTGTATCATACGTTGCGCCCTGAACATCCAAGCATGAGCTTGGCTACAGTGTATAAGACGATGGAGATTTTTGAAAAAATCGGTCTTGTAAAAATTTTAGAAGTTGGTGATGAGCGCGCTCATTACGATTGGGACACAGAAGCTCACTCTCATATCCGTTGCATTCGTTGCAATAAGGTAGAAGATATGATGGGCATTGATTTGCAAGCTATTAAAACGATTGCGGATCAAGGTAGCGAGTACCAAATTACAGGTCAACATATTACCTTTGAAGGTGTATGCCCTGAGTGTGCAAAAAAAGAAAGCCATTAATAGATAACCCCTGTCGATGAAGGGCTCCTTCACGGTAGGGGTTTTATTAGTTATTTCTATGGGGTATCGTTTTAGTTAGTATTTAATTAGTAATTAGTAATTAGTAATTAGTAATTAGTAATTAGCAATTAGTAATTAGTATTTTGTATTTAGTAATTGGTTAGTATTAATTACTATTTCATTAGTGTTTATCAATAAGATTATTAGAATCATATAAAGGAGTATTATGTTTGTCATCGGAAGTCACTTATCAATTAGCAAAGGTTATTTAAATATGGGAAAGGAAGCTACAAAAATTGGAGGCAATACATTCCAATACTTTACACGTAATCCTCGTGGAGGTAGCATGCGTGCCCTCGATGTAGAAGATATGAATAGCTTGAGTACCTATATGAAAGAGCACAACTTTGGTACATTGTTAGCTCACGCGCCTTACACGTATAATCCATGTGCAGCAAAAGAAGATTTGCGGACCTTTGCAAAACAAGCTATGGCAGAAGACTTAGAGCGTATGGAATATTTACCAGGCCAAATGTATAACTTTCACCCAGGCAGCCATGTAAAGCAAGGTGTAGATCAAGGCATCGAATACATCGTGGAATGCTTGAATGAAATCTTATTCCCTGGCATGAAAACAACAGTTCTCTTAGAAGTCATGGCAGGTAAGGGCACAGAAATTGGTTCTCGCTTTGAAGAAATTGCTCGCATCATCGACGGTGTGAAATTAAAAGAATACATGGGCGTATGTGTTGATACATGCCATATTCACGAAGGTGGTTATGATATCGTCAATAATCTTGATGGTGTTATCGATGAATTTGACCGCATTGTTGGCCTTGATCGTTTGAAAGCCATTCACTTGAATGACTCTAAAAATCCTATGGGCGCTCATAAAGATCGGCACGAAAAAATTGGGGAAGGGCACATCGGTATCGATGCCATCGCTCGTATTGTGACACATCCTGAATTGACGAACTTGCCGTTCTATTTGGAAACACCAAATGAACTGGATGGATATGCAAAAGAAATTGCTATGCTTCGTTCTATCGTGGAGAATCAATAATTAAGTGATTAAGGATTTAGTTATATAATAGTTTATATAACTACTCGTATTACGAGCACGATATAAACATCTAAATAGTATAAGTGTAAGGAATAGGAGAACTGGAAAGGGGGGATAAAATGCGTTTATTACATACTGCCGATTGGCATTTAGGACGTATTTTTTATGGTCAGTACTTAACAGATGACCAAGCTCATGTGTTGGAGAATCAGTTCTTTACTATTTTGAAAGATGAAAAAATTGATGGCATATTGCTAGCAGGGGATATTTTTGATAGAGCAGTGCCACCTATTGAAGCCGTTGAGTTGTGGGACTCCATCATTACACGTCTCGCGATGGATTATAAGGTACCACTCTTCGTGGTAAGTGGTAACCACGATGGGGCAGAACGGCTCGAAGTGGGGCGTTCCATGTTGAGTCAATCCGGAATCCATATTTGGGGATCCCCACATCACGCATTACAACCCTTTGAATTTGAAGGCCCTGATGGCAAAGTGGCCATTTGTCCTATGCCTTTTAGCGAACCTCGTCGCATTGGTGATGCATTAGGGTTAGGTTCTGCTACCCCTTCTTTGGAAACGGTTCAATATATAGAGAATATGGGAAAAGCAGAATCTAAGAATAAAGCGAAATCTAAGAGGTCTAAATCTAAAAAAGCATCTATAGATGTTGCAGAGGACTCTTTGTTTGCTACTGTTGATATGGACGATGCAAAGTTTGGTGAAATAGAAAGCTTAGACACATTAGAACAAAACATAGATCGAAATAACGAGGCTACTTTAAATCTACATAATTATGATCAAATGTATCAGGCTTGGAGTAACCATTTACGAAATCAAGTGCCAAAGGGGATGCGCAGCATTGCCATTAGTCACGCCTTTGTAATGGGCGGCGATATAGGGGGCTCAGAGCGTACCTTGTCTGTAGGTGGCAGTGAACAGGTAAATCCTCAAGTCTTTAAAGACTTTCACTATACTGCCTTGGGACATTTACATGGACCTCAACGAATGGGTGCTGATCATATTCGCTATAGTGGCTCTCCATTAAAATATTCCTTTGATGAACATACACAGAAGAAATCTTTCACTATCATTGATATGGATACAAAGGGGAGCGTAGATATTAGCACGATTCCTGTAGAGGCGAAGCGAGATGTAGTCATTTTGGAAGGTTATTTTGAAGACTTGTTAAATGATAAAGCATTACAGGCTAAGCATAGGGATGATTATGTGCAAGCTCGTTTACTTGATACGATGCCGATTATGGATGGAATGGCTAAATTGCGCCAGGTTTATCATCGTTGTATGACCATTGATCTAGTTGGTCGCGTGGCAGGACCAATAGCAGAGCTGGGCGATGCGGTTTTTAAAGAATTAAATGAGCGTCAATTATTTAATCAATTTGCAGAAACTGTGTGGAAGGAACCTTTAACAGAGCAAGAACAGCAATATATCAACTCTGTATGGGACCGAATTCTTAAGGAGGACTAAATGAAGCCTATATCATTAACTATAGAAGCCTTTGGTCCGTATCGTGATTCGGTCACATTGGACTTTAACGATCTCCAAGACCATTCCATGTTTCTCATCGCTGGCCCTACAGGGGCAGGGAAAACATCAATCTTAGATGCCATGGTGTATGCCTTGTATGGTGAGCCGAGTGGGGAAGTACGTAAAACAGATGCTATTCGCAGTGATTTTGCAGAACCTCATCGGATGACTCGTGTTGATTTCTCCTTTGCTATTGGCGATGCACAATATCGTGTTGAACGGTTACCGAAACAGATGGTAGCAAAGAAACGTGGCACGGGGATGCGTGAGCAGAATGCTAGTGCTACTGTATATGAAATGAAAGACGGAGAGTGGAAGGTTATTGCCACTTCGGCCGCCGCCATTCGCGATACCATTCAGCAAATTATAGGCTTTCGCAAGGATCAGTTCTTACAAGTTGTGCTATTGCCTCAAGGGGAATTCCGAAAGTTGCTGGTTGCCTCTACGAGTGAACGTGAGGAATTACTGCATACACTCTTTAGAACGGAACTATATCGGAAATTACAAGAAGCACTCAAGACCGCCTATGATGAAGCAAAGGCAGGTATTGAAGAAAATCTAACAAAGCAAACTGCCTTCATACAGTCCATCCCTCGTGATGGAGCAACTCCAATGGTAACCATTGAACATGTGCGTGAGTTACTAGCAAATCGGGGCCCACATCGAGACGCTCTTGCTATAGAACGAGATGAGGCAGTAACCGTGGTAGAACAGTTTAATGTTCTTCGAAATCAATGGTCGTTATATAATCAGGCTCAACAATCTCTTACTGAGGCCACTTCAAAATTTGACATAGTGAAAGCAAGGGAAACTGAGCGCGTAAACCTAAGCGAAAAGGTTCAGTTCCTTAACTCTTTGGCACCAACGCATGAATTATATAAACAATATATTGAGAAACAGGCTGTATTAAAAACTTTAGAACAGGCTCTTTCAGATGCAGAAGAACGTGTGAAACTGGCAACCCAACATGAGACTAAATGTTTAGAGGTTTACAGTGGCTTAGAAGGTCAAGCTGAAAGTATACAAGCTAAGAGAACTACCTTAGCTCAACTTCAACAGCAATCGAAGAAGTTTGATGAGTTAGATGTATTGAAAAAGGAATTCTCCACATTATATAGTCATTTAGAAGAATTAGATTGTAAAAAAAGCGAAGATGCATTAGTAAAACAACGGGAACTTGTAAAAACTTTAGAAGCTGATTTAGAAGCTTTGCGTAAACAGTTACAAGATAATAATAAATTCTTAGAAGATACTCCTATTATTCAAGAGCAACTAAATGATTTGCATAGATATTCTGAATTACTAGAAGAAATTAGTAAGGTACAAAAAGAAATCGATGATAAAGGCCAAACGTTAGCATCTTTAGATGAAACAGTGCAGGTTGCAAAGGTACATCTTGAACGATTAGAGCATTTAATGCAAGAAGGGCTCGCCTTTGAGCTAGTTCATTTAGTTGTAGATAATGAGCCTTGTCCCGTTTGTGGCTCTACAGATCATCCACAGTTAGCGGCGAAGCCAGAGATTTATCCGACTAAGGATGAAATTGAAGAGGCTCGTACAGCCCGTGACGTAGCACTACAAAAGCAAGCTAGCGAAGTGGGACAACAGAAAACCTTAGTTATTCGTCTTGATGAGTTAACTAAGCAAGTAGATGCACAAGTTTCTACGCTAAAGTTATCTATGGATGATTTTTCTGAGAAAAACTTTGCATCTGTTCAACAAGATTTGTTGATTAAAATGGATCAATTTACAGTTTTACGTGGTAAGTCTGACTTATTAAGTAAAACTATAGATGACAAGGAGCAGAAGTTAAAAGTAGCTAGAGATAAGTTAGCAACTTTAGAGCTTGCTCATAATGAATTACTTAAAAATCTACACGACCTAGAGATTCGTATTAGCTCAGTACAAGCTAACATTGATGCTCTATCTAAAACGTTACCAATCACGGATATAGCTGCATGGCAAAAACAGCTAGAGTCATTGGATAGTGATATTACGGCCTACGATGAGCAGGTGAAAGTTGGTAAAACTAATTTAGATGCTGCTCGAGAACAGTTAAATGCCAAACGCGGACGCTTAGAAACTTTGTCCTCTCAAGTAAAAGAAGAAACAAAAAATTTCAATTTGATGTATAAGAACTATACACAGTCATTACAAACTATTTCTTTAGCAGAAGATGATTTTGTAGAGGCTTTACGTGATATTAAAGAGATAGAGACCTATAGAACACAGCTGCATGCTTTGGATGAAGCCTTTAATAAAGCACAAGCTGTATATGATGCGGCGTTAAAGGCCTCAGAAACTGTGGTTAAGCCAAGTGATACTGTTTCTGATGAAATCTATGCTACAGCAGTAGAGCATCGAGATACGCTAGTAGGTAATCTAGCGGCATGGGATAAAGAAACAAAGCATATCGAAACTACGCTCAACTCATTAGAAGAACTTGAAACTGCTATGGGCGAGGCTCGTGAAAAGGTGAAGTTCTTAAGTCGATTAAATGATCTCGCTAATGGAGGGGAGCAAGGATTTAAAAATGTTACCTTTGAGCGTTATGTATTGGGGGCTATCTTAGATGAGGTCGTATATGCAGCCAATTTACGACTTCAGAAGATGAGTCGCAACAGATATTCCTTGGAAAGATCTGACTATACAGGTGGTGGTCGTGGCAAGCAAGGCCTTGATTTGGCAGTTATGGATGCTTTCACGGGGCAATCTAGACCGGCAAATACCTTGTCGGGTGGCGAAACATTTCTGGCCTCTATGGCGCTTGCCTTGGGATTAGCGGATGTTATTCAAAGTTATGCTGGTGGTATTCATATGGATACGATGTTCATCGATGAAGGCTTTGGCACGCTTGACCCAGATACATTGGAACTAGCTATGGAAACATTGGTACAATTGCAATCTTCTGGGCGCCTTATCGGTATGATTTCCCATGTGCCTGAGTTAAAATCGCGTATACCTGCTCATTTAGAAGTTATTCGTGGAGATGACGGTAGTACGGCAAAATTTGTCATTAACTAGATATCATTAACTAGATATAGATTTGCCAAATGTGTTACTATAAAAAGAGGAGAATTCCTACAAAAACATCCTGTATTTACGAAGGGGGTTCTATGAAGTTTTCGTTTGCTCATAATAATATAAATGTTAAAGACCTTGATAAAAGTCTAGCATTCTATAAAGAGGCGTTATTGCTCGAGGAGTCTCGTCGTTTGGAAGACCCAAGCGGTGCTTTCACTCTCGTGTATTTAAAAAGTCCTTATACAGCACATGAATTAGAACTTACATGGTTGCGCGATTGGGATCGTCCTTATAACTTAGGCGACAATGAATTCCATTTAGCGTTTTACGTAGATGACTATGAAGCAGCTCTTAAGAAACATAAAGAGATGGGCGTTGTTGCTTATGAGAACGCTGATATGGGCATTTATTTCATAGCGGATCCAGATGGATATTGGACAGAAATCATTCCGGCAGGTAAATATTAATGGAATATATGTTAACCCGTTTAGAGTGGTTGGTTGGTCCCAATAAAATCCAAACATTAAAGGATACGTCTATTGCACTCTTTGGTGTCGGTGGCGTAGGTGGTGGTGCCCTTGAGGCGTTAGTGCGAGCTGGTGTAGGTCGCATCGTCATTATCGATGGAGATTCCATAGCGCCTAGCAATTTGAACCGTCAAATGATTACGACTCATGACACGATTGGGGCACGTAAGGTAGAGGTGGCAAAGGCGCGAGCGTTAGCTATTAATCCTGATGTAGTGATAGAAACTCATGATATTATGTATACTGAGGAAAACTATCCTGGATTTATTCAAAGTTTAAACGTTGATTATGTAATCGATGCCATCGATATGGTAACGGCTAAACTTAATATTATTGAGATTTGTCAACGTGAAAGTATCCCTGTTATTTCTTGTATGGGCGGCGGTAATCGCTTTTACCCGGAAAAACTTATGATTGCTGATATCAATAAGTCTCATACATGTCCTTTGGCGCGCGTTATGCGTCGAGAACTCAAAAAACGGGGTATTAAAAAACAATTAGTTTTATTTTCTACAGAAAAACCGACAAAACCGCAGTTTCGAGGCGAAGCAACAAGCCCTGGAACATGTAGTTTTGTGCCCCCAGTGGCAGGTTTTATATTAGCAGCACATGTGTTGCGTACAATTTTGGAGGTAC
>ERZ773018.1259-NODE-1259-length-13703-cov-2.987471_pt1 | contig 13703 bp, 18 predicted proteins | sample MGYA00580840_ERZ773018 | MGnify/ENA primary metagenome ERZ773018 (study PRJEB29015, sample SAMEA2738125) | human oral metagenome | biome: human oral; feature: human-associated habitat; material: saliva | place: China | collected 2256 ... | reverse complement strand
GGAAGAGATAAGGCTTAACTTCTTTAAGTTTGGCAACATCACCCTCTAGAGCAGCAAGAGCAGTTCTACCAAGCTCCAAGTCAATGCAGCCAGCAGAAGTAAGCTGTGCTTCTACTTCTGCCTTCTCCTTGGCTTCCTGTGAGTCTTTGAGCTGCTTTTCAATGGCAGAGATACGCTCATCAGAAGAAGCCATAGACTTCTTGGACTCTGCGAGCTCTGCTTCCAGCTCTTTAATGCGCTTCTCACGATTAGCCAAGTCACGCTCTAGCTTGTGAGTGTTGACGTTTGTGCTTGTGTCCTCGCTTGCAGCAGAGTCCTGGGAAGATGCTTCCTCTTCTGCTGCTTGGTCTTGGGACTGGTTTTCCTGCGTAGAGTCTTGGGTGTCAGAGTCTTTCTTTTCCTCTGTGACCTCGTCTGGTGCAGGAGATCCATTACGATGCATAGACCAAATCCTTTCAGTCAATCGCAGGTCCTTTTCCTGCGCTGAAAGAATTGTCTGTGAGTGTTAACAGCTAAAAGAAAACCCCGCTTGTAGCGGGGTTAGGAGTTACTAATTGATTCTTACCTTATGCGATTAAAGGCAGCCATTTTCGGGATAACGTCTGAATTCGACATCTTTGAATTCAGCCTTTAGTTCTTCTGGGGCAGAGTCTTTAACGCCATTATCGTCAAAATAGTGTTCCAAAACATAACTAAAATCATATTTATCAAGTAATGACTTAAGAAACGGTCTATCAGGTAATATAGTCATTATTCAATCTCCTTAAAAATTGATTCAACAATAAATGACAAGAATGAATCTGGGTCTATCTGTTCCGTTTCAACAGCTATTCTTACACTCTCAGCCAATGACTCGCTATAAAACATCTTTGTTGCATATCTTTTCTCGTGACCTAATGATGCAAAAGCTGGATATGAACTAATAGTATTATATACCAATTTCTCAGCTGAATAGGTGTTTTCGGTGTGCTTCTTATTATAATTTCGCAGTGCTCTTGTGATGATTCTCTTTGAGTGTTTTGCACTCATAAACTCTGCTTCGTCATTTTGAGATAGCATTGCTTCTACAAGATGTCCTGCTTCATGTCTGCCATCACTACATGGAGTTTTTGGCGCAGTCTTGAGCATCTTTGAATTGACATAGATTGTTCCCCACACATTTGTTTGAGCAGTTGTTCGCGATATTGCTGAGCCCATTTTTATGTTACCAACTATCTTCTTTAGCTGCGGGAATTTAGTCAAAGCATCATCTAGTCCTGCACACAAACCACGCGTATATTCAAAGAAGTTTTCTTCCAGTGCCTTGTCGATATAGAAGCCATACTTTTCTTCAACAGCTTTCTGCAGGTCCTCGAAGGTGGCGCACTTCATAAAATCTGATTTAGACACAACATCTTTAGTTTGTGAGCCGGAATTCACTCTAGACATTGACTTTCTTGTGTTCCTAAAGTCAGTTCGTCCAAGTGCTGTTGGCTGTTTGCTTACTGCCCAAACACGCTCACGCTCATAGTCACGGCGCAGATGATTGTCATGTGTGAACTGGCGCAGCTTGTCTTGCAGCTCGCCAAGTCTAATGCGCTGCTTTACTGCGTCTGCTCTTACCTCTTGAAGGTAAGAGATCTCTCTTTTCTGACTTCTAATGAGACGCTCATATCTACGTTGCTTCTGCGTGGCTGCGTAGTACTCGTCACTGGTCATACCTGTGATGCGCTCTTGCTCTGAGTAGTCCATGTCTGGCAGTTGTGAGTAGCCAGGGACATACGGTGTCATGTAGTGGTAACAGTTAGCTCCACAGAGTCCTGTTACCGTGCCGTATCCGGTTGATTCAACAAGCGGTGGATACTCAGTACTTCTGCCACTTCTGGAATACACTTTGCCTTGCCATTCAGCATGGCTTGGACGCGCTCCAAAGTGCGCATCAACAAAGACCAAGTCCCATTCCCACTCGTCCATACGCTGCATAAGAAGACGGTTTCTTGCTTGGTTAGCCTGGGAAACAATGTGGCGTCTTAGAGCTGCGTCAATGGTTGTCTTAGTGCCACTGATGTAGTCAATCGTCTCTAGTCCAGAGTTGGCAAGTCGTGTAATACCACGCTCCATAACCACTCGTGTTGGCTCTCCGGCTTGATGGCGTGCGATTGCTTCGGCGGTTACGTCATACCACAGAGCTGCTTGGTCTTTCGCAAGAGCGATATTCTGACGCTCTAGGACCTCATTCATACCCTGCGCCGTTTGAGCAGCGATAATAGTTGCGAGGTTAGTCATGTGACGGCGTGAGCCCATTGCTCGCACAAACTGCCCCACAATCGCGTCATCAGTCTTTTTGAGTGCAGTCTTTAGGACTTCACGTGTTTGCTTGTCGATTGCTGGGCGGTACTTGTAGTAGATCGCCAGAGCTTCTTCGCGAGAGAGCCTAGAGAGACGCTCAAAGTCTGCAATCTCTCGACCTCTGATAACTGCGCCATTCGTGCGCACTACCTCATCAAGTAGGTTCAGAAAGAAGTAGGAGAGTTCCTGTACATAAGCAGACTGTGCGCCTCCTACGAGACGCACGGCGATTTCTTCAGTCGGTTTCATGCCTATTCACCAAGGTCTGCGTCAAGTGCCACTCCGCCAGTCTCACTGGTAAACGCCTTTGCGTCTTCCTCACTCATGCCTTGGTACTTGACGAGATACTTCCACTTAGGACAGAGACCACGTGCAATGTCATCCTTCATCATGTCACGGTCTGCCTTATCATCTGAGATAACTGAGTCATCCCACAGAATGTCAACCGGCACAGGCTCGTCTACCTTGTAGCCATTCATGGCGCACTCTGCAGCAAACGCACCCTGGACAAGATCTCTTACCGAGTTCTCAATGGAGTGCTCATGCTTTCTGATTGTTCTGATAAGCGTTGCATTGGTGCTGACAACCTCTGTCGCAGTCTTGAGTCCCTGTCCCAGTGTGAATGACCAATATCCCGCACCAAAGCCAGTTCTAAAGCCTAGAACAGCAAGAGCATTGTTGAATGCGGTCACCATGTCATCAATGTGCGTGTCAGGATTGTAGACCGTCATAGGAGACTCTGCACTAATGCCAGCAGAGATTGGTGCGAACATAATCTGGTCCATGGTGTTGACAAACTTTGCATTGCCCTTGCTGTCACGTACAATAGCTTGCTCATCTACAACCATCTTTGGCAGTGAAACCCTAACCTGCCAATACATCTGGTTAAACGCTTCATCTACCAGTCTGCAGGAGTCACAAATATCCTCGATGACAGATGCGCCAAGAGGTGTGAGCTCGTCATGGGCGTTGTACTTAACAGGCTTAACAAGCGCATAGGTTGGCAGTGGTTGCTTGGTATCAACAAAGCCAGTAATACCTTCAACCTCAACAGGGTTAATGCGGTTCTGCGAGTTAAAGAGAAGCGTCTCAATTACGTGAGACTGGCTCTCCTGGTTGAAGTATCTAAGCTGCAGCTGGTCATACATCTTAGAGTTAACGGTTACCTTGGAGATGAATGCACAACCATCACCCAGAAGCGGGATAATCTGCCATGCCTTCATAGAGTCAATGCTGGTTGAAACGTTGCCCTCATAACCGTGGAAGTTAGCTACCCATGCACCAACACCAAGCGCAAACACAGTGCTAATGAACTCTGCTTGCTCGTCTACAAAGTTAGGGATAGTGCGCTCTAACCAGTCATTCACTACGTCTTCAGAACTTGAAAGTATTGTGCCTTCGTTCATGATCAGACTTGGAATCTCACTTGCAACCATTGAAGCCGGACTAATGGAGAGCCTGTCATACGAGTCAGCACCATTGTTGATGATATAAGGCTGCTTGTAGTACTCATTGTCATGCGTAAACCAGCCCCACCACAGCTGCTGGAACTTGTCCATTGAGGTGTCAGGCGTAAACTTACGCTTCTTCAGGTATCTGAGTGCCCATTCTGGCTTTTGGATAGTAATCTTCGACAAGGTGAGACCCCTTCTCTTACGTCAAGCTTCTGTCATTAATAAGCGTCATACACGCATAACGCACAGCGTCGATAGTGTGGTTGTCAGCGTCTGGCAACTGCCCTGTGAGCTGGTTGTCCTTTGTCATCACATATGAGTAATTGCTGAACTCACGTGCTGCAGTAGCACAGCTGGAGTCAATCACAATCTTTGAGCGGTACTGCAGCCACTTGATTGAGTTATGGATGTTGTGCGCGCCTGTCTTGAGCGCACCACGAGCGTTAATGCCATTAGCTTTGAAGTCAGCAATACTCTTTGGCTCTGCTGAGTCACACCACACTGTGGCGTAGGGCTCAGCGTCTTCAATGACATCCTCACCGTCTTTGAGAGCGTTACCGAGCTTTTCGCTTACGAGCTCAGCGGTGTCTTGGTTAGAGAGTCCACACTTCACAAACTCGTCCAGGATGTAGAGCGTGCGAGTCTTTGCATCGTAAGCAATCTTCACCCACGCAAATGGGTCTTGTGAGAAGCCCCAGTCAACGCCATAGAAGTGATACTCAAGCTTTTTGCGCTCTGCATGCGTGATGTCTCTCACCTCAACGCGGGTGAAGACCTCAGAGCCAAAGCCAACCTGCTCGCCCAACCACTCATGGCGATATGCTTCCTCGTCAAGCTCTTTAAGTGCTTCAGCATCTTTTCGTACCTGCTCCGGTATCCACTCATGAGGAACATCGAGGTAGCTTGACTCAATGACTCGCTCCGGGTGTGTCGAGAGCATCGTTGCGACATGCTCATTTACCCAAGCATCACGGGAGCGTGGGGGATTGTGGTCAAAGAAGCGGAAATACACAGAGCCTTCCGGAGCGTCACGAGTGACAGACTGCATAACCGTTCTGAGTTCTCCCCAGCCATTGAACTGGTCTACCTCAGAGAACCATTGGTAGGCGTAGTACGTTCCATTTGGTGCCTTGATTGCCTTAGTCTTCTGTGTATGGTCACCACCTCTGAAGGTAATGACTTGACCCGTTGCAGGGCGCGTGAGCTTGTATGGGCTCTTAGATGCTCTCCACTCATCGCGAATGTTGAGCTTGTCAATCGCCCAAAGCATTTGCTCAAAGACACCGTCTCCAATATCTTTGCCAATCTTGGGCATGATGAATGCTGAGCGGTCCTTGTGCTCCATGAGTCCTTGCATGATCTCTAGAGAGACCGTAGAGCTCTTCAAAGAAAAACGCCCTCCCCTTAGCCACCATTCACCTCCTGCATCTTGAGCAATAGCTCTATGCAGTGAGAGAAACGGTGGTGCTAAGAGAAGGGCGAAGTCTGCCACGAATGGCTTCTCTTCTTCTTCCACATCTTCTGGGATTGCGTCAAGTAGAGTCCTGCCAATGGAAGAGATGGCAGTGACTGCAGTCTGATTCACGCCGGAGTCTGCAATAGACTCTTGCGCCATTGCGAACGTTTTGCCCATGCCATTTAAGACTTGAGCGCGGGTGATAGTTACTTTCTTTGAAGCGCGTTCCTGGAGGTCTTGAAGCCTTGCTTTTATCTTGCTGTCAGCTTCAAGCCTGCAAGCAGCTTGGTCAACAGTATCTGGCTTCCACTTTGAGCGGTGAGGATAAGCTTCCAGCATTGCCTGTCGCTGACTCTTGCCAGCAACTCTAGCGAGCACATACTTCTCATGGTTTGCGTTTGTGAGTGGTTGCGTCTTCAATGCGTCTGACCTTTGCTTTTCGCTCCTTCTTCCTCTTCATCTTAAAGGCAAGCTGACGTTCCAAATTCTGCTTGCGCTCAAGCTCTTGCGTGTGCTTTCTCAAGTACTCACGCTCATCAAGCGCACACTCTTTGCAGAGTCCCCAATGCTTCGCATCCTCTGCATCAATCCACACAGGATGCTGTCCGCACTTCTGGCACAAAGGAATAATGCCTTCTGTGCGATATCTTCCGTAGCGATGGCGCACCATAGTGATTGCTTGCACTGAGTGCGTAGGAATAAGTTCGTGGAGTTCCTTGGCAGTCATAGAAGGGTTTCGCCAGAGTGTCTCAAGCTCTGACCAAGTCCAGGACTGGTATGTCCGTCTTCCTCTTTTCTTAGATGATGAAAGAGATGAAACATTTATTTCATCTTGTTTTCTACGCTTGCTCATTGAGCTTCTCCCTCTGTGTAAAGAGTCTGTACGCATGATTGCAAACCATCTGTGGCTCACGTTGGAGCTTTTTTGAGAGTGTCTCTAGAATGGCAATAATGAGTGCATCTTCCTTCTCACTCCAAATTCTGTGAGAGCGAGTGAGACTTGTCTTGCTTTGAAGTCCACGAGACCTCGCCAACACTTTGATATCCGTAATTGAGCGGTTAGGCATAAGACGTTTGAAGCCTGACCACGTAGGTCCATGCTTGGGAACTTCTCGCTCAATAATTGCAATCTCCTTTTCTGTGAAGGGGGAGTGATCTAGTTCTTCATAGCTGCGTCTAAATCCGTTCACTTAAGCTCACCTTTCTCATAAAGAAAGCGAGTCATTTCTGCTCGCTCTCTCAATGCCATCTTTTCCAGTTCTCGCTCCGATACGTTTGGAGCGTGTGCGTTTCGCTTAAATATCGCTTTATCGCTATCTGAGAGACACGCTAAGGCGCAAACTCTCTTATCGTCAATAACTCCAGCCAAGGCACACGTAGAAGCGCACTCAGAGCCTGTGAATGGGCATAGAAGATATTTAACCTGCTTAGGCAATACAAACACCTCCATTCTGTATAAATGTTGAATAAGCTCCTTTGAGTTTTGCTGGCACTAAAATGCCAGTTCTACCTGCTTTGTTTTTAACAGTGTGCAGTGCTACCTCTTTGAATTGAGGAGTATCAATCTCACCTTTTGTGAGGATGAGTGCTGCCCAGGACGCGTAACCCACAACTCCAGAGCCACGGAACCAGTCCAAGGATGGCTCATCTTTTGCATCGAGCTTCTTCAAACTGGAAAGCACAAGAAACGGTATCTGTGTATTAAAAGCAAGCATTTGAAGGTTGGTAGCAACTTGAGACACGCGAGTGTATTCTTGCTTGTCAATGTCTGGAGTGCCAGTTTGGTACTGCTGAATGTAGTCAATGATGACAAGGTCTGGCTTATCGCCATCTGCCATGACGGTGCGCACGATCTCTTCAATTCCTGTAGTAGTGCTTACGTTGTCAATGATTGCGAGATTGGGTGCAACCATATCGTCATAGAGAGCAGCGTCAGCAAGCACAGTATTGGAGTGTCTAGCATTGAATGCATACGCAGAGAGGTTTTGTAGTCCTTCTGGCAGCTGTAATTCTTTGCCTGGACCTTTAATGACCGTAGACCACTCAAAGGGAACAACCGTGAGCCCTTGAGACTTTAGCCCTTGATTTTTCACTGACCAGCAACTCATGGAACGGGCAGTGATATTGCCCCACGTGTCATCCAGGGTAAAGTAAATAACGCGCTTACCATCTTGTGCTACTTCCGTTGCGATGTGTACTGCTAAGGAAGATTTACCCGCAGACGCCACACCACCAAGAATTGTGAGTCCTGGCATTAAGCCACCACTTAGCGCATCATCAGCTATTGTGTGCGTCTTGAGTGGCTCTTTAGCTGCTAGATAGCACTCAACACCCCAGCCATACTTTGGACGGTTCAGCTGGCGCAAATATTCAAACGTCATGCGCCATCACCTGCTACAGGCTTATGTGACTCTCTATACAAGTGCCACTCCCAGTCAATGCTTCTTGCCTTTGACTGTTCGATATTGTCGAGTGCTTCTTGGATGCCTTGCCTAAAGATTTCCTCTTGAGCGTCAAACTCAGCTTGTAGGACTTCTATTGCGTCTTCTCGTGGTTGCACATCTTCAGTGCGCAAGTAATGAGCTTCTGTTGTCATCTGACCCGCTTCCGTCGTAGCGTCAGCGGAGACGTAGGAAGCGGGGGAGGAAAGGTCGCTTTTAGAGCTTTCCTCCCTACTCTGATATATCTGCGTCTGATGTGAGGCGTTAGACCTATGTTTTTTGCCTCGGTAGTGAGGCGTAAAAGTAGGGGTTTGCGCCTCAGGGTGAGGCGTTTGAACGCCCCACCCCTCTACAATCCACCAAAATGTACGCTTAGGAATTTTCCCGTCTGGAGTAGCTTCAATCTCAATAAACAACTCATTGTCATTGCAGAATTCCAAGAATCTTCTTGCTGCGTCATTTGATACACCACAAGCTTTGGCAATAGTCCTGTATCCGAGTCTGAAGAAAGGTACTTTGCCACTGTTAAGCTTTGAATAGCAGAAGAGCAACATCTTTCTTCTTTTAGATGCTGCTCTTCCTTGGAACATATCCATGCAGTCTGCAAGATGGCACGCAGCTGTGGTATCCAGCTTCGCCCATCCGAGTCCGTCTGTGTAATCAGCCACGTGCCACCTCCTCTCTTACCTCATGGCTTCTAGAATGGCAAATCCTCGTCTGCGAGCTCAACGGCAGGCGCAGGAGCGTCAATGACTGCATTAGCTGCGTTTGCACGTGCTTCTGCGACTCCGTCTGCTTCGTATGGCTCTGCGAACTTTTGGTCAAAGTTGCCCTCTGCAGCGTCTTTGCCTGGAATGAATGCATTGACGTCCACTGCTGTCTTAACCTTGCCCTCGCTGTTGACGTAAGAGCGGTGACGGATGACAACTCCAAGAAGCTTGCCAACGAGCGTCTGCTCTGCTCCGTCCTTGTCCTCATAGACAAATGCCTTTGCACCCTTGCCCTGGGCGGTATTCTCAACTGCTTCAGTGAGTGCCTTGTAACGCTGCTTACCGAAGTCAGTTGTGCCTGTGAAGTAGATGCGGAAAGAATGTCTCCAGTCATTGGATGTGTCTGCAAGATCTGCTGTGAAAAGAAATGACTTAGTCTCTGCGTTCCAGATGTCGTAGACGAACTCAAGGTATGGCTTCTTCTCGTCTGTGTGGTCCTTAACACGTACAATTTTTGCAACATATCCGCCTGGTTCAAGCATGGAAGAACCGCCGCCGTTAGATGCAACTACTTTGTCAAAGTTACCGAATGCCTTCATTTTGTTTCTCCTTAAAAATAGTGGATTAAATAAATAGGGATTAAGCGATTGGCTTCATATCCCAATAAGAACGAATAGTGCTGTCAACCTCTTTGAGGTCATTGTCAATTACCAGCTCATCAAACATTCCCATTGGGGATTTGGCGGGCGTAGAGCCGTCTGTCTGTGTGATGAAGTGGTATCCTGTGTCATCGCGCTCTGTGATGAGTACGATTGGAAACATTCCCTCAATGCAGAGCTGATTGTCGAGCATCTTGCCAATCGTCTTTGGCTTGAGCCTTCCTGCATCGTCATAGTCTGGATGCATAAAGAAGTAAACGATTGTGTCATCGTTTGTGTTGTTAGCAGCTTCCAAGAGTTGCTCAAAGTCAACTGCCATAGATGTGAACTTGTCATAGCCTTTTTCGTTGGCTTTTGCAAAGCTTTGGAAAGCCATGAGGTAGTTCGCATCATCAACTACATACGCCTTGAGCTTGTTAGCCTTTAATGACTGCTTCATCTGAGCATAGGTTGGATGGTCAACCTTGCTCATCTTTCCCCTGAAGGGAAGTGGCTTTCCTGCCACATTGAAAATGCCAATCTCGCCAGGCTTAAAGTTTCTGAGACTGGTTGACTTACCTGTGCCAGAATGTCCGAGCACAAGAACTGATACTCCCATGATCTACTCCTTTCTTAAAACTTGTATTCTTTCTCCGGGTGTCCTGCTTCGTGATATTTGCCATGAAGTCCGTTAGCTCGCACACACTCCATGAAGTCCTTCATATTTGACTCATAGACGCAGACATATTCGTGATAGAACTCAATGTATTCTGTGCCAGGAGCCGTTGTGTGCTTCATGGTTGGCTTCCTTTGATAGAAGTCCCATGCGGTCGAGTGGACCGCATGGAATTGAGCTGGTGTGTACGTGTAGAGACCAAAGCAGACCGAGTCGAAGTTGATGCGCCATATTCTTATGAGTCGCACATCTTCTGCGTTGGGCTCAACGTACTTAGTTGGCTCTAGCTGCTTCATCTTGCTCAGCTTCTCTGTCGAGAATAAAGCCTATATTTGCTTCTGCTCTTGTTGGGTAATACCTGGACGCATGGTTGCAGTAAGGGCATCTGATGCGCCAACCGTGTTCATCGTGCTCAAGGTCAAAGGCAGTGCTGCCCCAGCCTTCATTGAGACATTTAGGACAAATCATTAGTACCGACTCTCTCGGAAATATGCTCCCTTGAACCGCTCCCACTTGACGAGCTCGTCAATTAAGTCAGCCTTCCTAGATCTATTGCGTCCAAGTGTGCAGAACTTTTCCCTTGCAATGACTCGAAGCTCCTTGACCGTCATCTTTTCAAGGCGTTCTCTGTCTGCTTGCTCCCTTTCTTCCTCAATAGTCATTAGTTTTCCTTCCTTACAAACCTGCTTGTGAGGATGAATGCAAGCGCAACCGTTCCAACTCCAGCTGCAATCGCAATGACTGCGTCATCACCTGTTGCTGGCAAAGCTACTTTCTTAGCTTTCTTTACCTTCTTCGCTGGCTTTGCTGGCTCGGGCTGTGGCTGTGGTTCTGGGTCAGACTCTTCTGGAGTTGGCTGTGGTTGTGGTCCTGGATTAGGCTCTGGTGCTGGCTCTGGAGTAGGTGGAGTCTCCGGCTCAGTTGGCTGTGGACGATTGTCACCGTTGCCGTTACCACCAGAATCAGCTGCAACGTAAGTCCACACACTAGAAGCTTGCTTCTCAGCTGAGTAGAGGGTAATGGAGTTCTTAATGCGTGGGTTCTTGGTTGTGCGGTAGATGAGGAAGTATTGCTCACCGTCAGCCATTGCGTTGTGCAGATTCAGAGTGAAGGTAGAGCCATTAATGGTTGGCTCGTCAATCTGGACTGGCTGCCAGCCATAAGAGTCATCGATTGCGCCATATTCGTCCATATGTACTCGATAGAGCTTGAAAGAGCCGGGTACATAAGAGCCAGCTTCGATTGAGTCTTCCAGGATGACATTGGTAAGGTTCATCTGGTTTACATTAAGACGCACCTTCCACTCGATTGTGTCAGCGCCTGTGTCAGCCACACCCCACTTAGCAATGACCTCGCCTGTAAGGACGTTTGGACGCTCAGTGTGGACTGTGAAGCTTGCAACTTGACCAGTTGAGGTCTGGACAATACGCAACTCCTCATGATCTAGTCCGTTATCCTCACCAATCCATGTTGCAAGCCATATTGAACCCTTGACGTTGTCCTTGCCTTCAACGTAGTTTGTGAAGGTAACGTGGCATGTCTGAGTGAGCGGGTTAATCTCAGCAACCGCGCAAACCTCACCATCTGGCGTGTAAAGGTTGAAGCCCGAAGCTGCGTCATCTGGGAAGCGCAGGAAGGTTGGAAGCTCAATATCGAATGAATCGCCGTTGTGCAACTCCTGTCCTGTTGCATCCCAGTTAATGTTCATGTAGAACTTCGAGTGCAAGCCTACTGAGTTGACTGGCTGCTTCTCTAGGTTGGTTACTTGAAAGCTTGTAAGCTGGACTGGTACCGTCTGAGCCTGTGCGAGTACTGGAACACATACCAGCACCGCAAAGACAGCAACAGCCAGCCATTGAAGAATCTTCTTCATGGTTGAACCTTTCTATTTGGTTGTGAAAAATGGGAAATTAAAAATAAATAAAAATTTAATCGCTAAAAGCAAAAGCAATACCAGCGAGAATACAGAAAATTAAAATAATTGTGTCTTCAGTACCCATGTGAGTCCCCTTTCTATTCAGCTTTGAAAAATATGGGATTAAATAAATACTGATTTATTGCAATAAATCGTGACTTCCTGCAATGAACGCTGCAAGCGTCTCCAGCGTCATTGTGACGTAGGTGTCACCGAAGCTTTTCTTGCCAACTCCTTTGCGTTTATGCACTACTAAGCCAAATTCAGCGTCTGCGTTTCCTCGCTCTGTCTCAGCTTCTTTGAGCCACTTTGGCAGTTCCATGCGGGTGCAGTTCTTGCACTCAACAACGACCGGAAGACCGCGAAAGAACACTCCCGCAATGTCTCCTCTGTCGTGAATGCCAGCTGTGGTTCTGCGCTCAATGCCAGCTCCTAGACGTGCTGCAAGGTATTCTGCGACTTGACGCTCAAATGCTGTGCCTTTCTGTTTTTGTTTGCTCAATCGCTCCTCCCTCCTTTACGTTGCCAGGGCGAGTGTTTGATTGTCGATATAGTCATCTGCTGGTTTAACGGCTTGCTCTAGCGTCTCCAGTTCTCTCATAAACAACACCCAATGCGTCTTAGACGCTTTAGGGCGTCGGTTACCGATGATTGGCTTTGCCGGGCAGAGTGCCAGTACATCTTTAAGCGGAATGTGGTACTCGTACCACTTAAATACCAGCACTCCGCAGGGCTTGAGCACTCTCAAACACTCGCGAAAGCCTTTGGCCAAGTCCTCATGCCAGCTGTCGTGACTAAGTTTGCCGTACTTATCGACTTGCCAACCTGCTCCAACGTCTAAATGCGGTGGGTCAAAGATGACAAGATTAAAGCTTTTATCCGGGTAAGGTAACTCCCGGAAGTCAGCCACTATATCTGGACTGACTTCGAGCGTACGTCCATCACATAACGTGAGATGTCTTGGATGTGCATCACATTTAAGTACGCGTTTGTCATCTTTATCAAAGTAAAAACTACGTCCCCCACAGGCGACATCTAACGCTGGTGGCAAGTTATCCGTCATCTCGCACCAACCTCACGCCACAGTTAGGGCAGTATTTTGGTGAATACTCCCAATCATCCCAGTCGATATATCCATCTGAAGTCTCCGGATGCTCTGAGACATGCCCCATAAAGCTGCATCTTGGGCAGCGGAAAATGTCTCTTGAATCGTAGTTATCGGCACAGTCAGCTGGTACAAGCTCTTCTGTAGAAATTGTTGCCAAGTCTACGATGGTCATTTTTGGCACTTTGAGCCAATTAGACGGAATTGCTCCGCATACAGGGCAATTTCCTTTATGCCTTAGACGGCGTCTCGTTCTATAAGTCATCTCTTACCACCCTAGCACCACAGGCGGGGCAGTAATTAGGAATAATGCCACGGTCGTATCTGAACACCTCGTCACACTCATGACAATGACAAGCTACTGTGTCCTCGTGCGTCAAAGCAATTTCTTCCATATATTCATCTGTGTCATCGTCACCGTTTCCGTATTCCCAACTCATGTGGCATGTTGAATCTATGAGGTTGGCTAGAGTGTTAAAGAAGAATTCATACGACCTATATCGTGCGCCGATAATATCGCCAATCTTAAAAAATGCAGCATTAATACCCATAGACCAATCATTGTTGCCTTTGCCAGCTTCCCGCAGCTTCTTCGCTACTTCTTCACGGTTAGTCATCGCTATCACCTAGTTTTTCTAGCTGTTCGGCGATATCGTCTAGTTCATCATAAGCCCATACGGTTGTGCTATCGTCATCCATAACACGCTTAATACGTGCCACAAGTAGCTCAATTATTACAGGCTGTTTGTGGATTAGATCATGCGGATATTTCTCTGTGTAAGCTACTTCTGAACCATTTGATAAAATAATATTTGTATTCTTAAATAGTGTTTTGTACCCTGTGACTTTATACTCTTCACCGTTGTTATCGTACACGGTATCACCAACACGAATGACCTCACCGTCTTTATCAAGTGGCAACTCAATCATGTTGGACGTGTCGCAAAGTTCAAGAATACAGCTTGCAAGCTTCATACGGT
>ERZ773018.1255-NODE-1255-length-13721-cov-25.016903_pt1 | contig 13721 bp, 6 predicted proteins | sample MGYA00580840_ERZ773018 | MGnify/ENA primary metagenome ERZ773018 (study PRJEB29015, sample SAMEA2738125) | human oral metagenome | biome: human oral; feature: human-associated habitat; material: saliva | place: China | collected 2256 ... | reverse complement strand
AGAACTCCATCTCTTCTCCAGACAGTTCATATACCGAGCTTCCGTCAGATTTCATTAGAGTTACGCTTACGACTACATCCTTCATCTCTCCGCCGTATGCGCCAGCATTCATGAAAAGTGCTCCGCCAAATGTTCCCGGGATTCCCGATGCGAACTCGAGTCCCGCTAGGCTGTTATCTCTCGCAAAGTTAGCTGTGCTAGACAGCATGCGAGCTGCCCCGACTCTTATTTCATTATCTTCAGCTTCGAGTAACTCTATATTTTCAAAGCTTCCCCCGAGCTTTACTATTACTCCACGGTATCCTTCATCTGCAAAGAGCAGATCAGATCCATTTCCAACCAGCATATATCTCACATCTTCATCGTGAAGAAGTCTTAGGATTTTACTAAGTTCATCTTCATTACAGACGGTGATCACTACATCTGCAGCTCCCCCGATGCGAAACGACGTGTGTTTGCTCATAGGCTCAGATACTCTGACCTGAGCTGCAGGAACGATTTCGTTAATTTTATTTATTAGCTTTATGTTTGGCATATTCATCTCCAAATAATTCTCTCTCTTCTATCCCGAACTTGGCGTAATCCGTGTACGACCTGATATCGACCTCCTTGCTTCGCTTTCTTAGCTTGTTGTTAGTTAGCTTGCCTGCATATCTGTAGAAGACTGCAAATACCGGAACGCCCAGCGCCATGCCAAGGAATCCGAATAGTCCTCCTCCGATAAGTACAGCGATAAGAACCCAGAAGCTGCTTATTCCGATAGCGCTTCCGACAATCTTAGGCCCGATTACATTACCATCAATCTGCTGAATCACCAGAATCATAATTATGAAGTAGCCTGCCTTCACAGGGTCTTCTAGCATGAGTAGGCATATCGATGGAATTGCACCTAGGAATGGTCCGAAGAACGGAATTACGTTAGTTACACCGACAATTACCGCAATCAGTAGGGCTAGTGGCATATTGAAAACAAGCATGCAAATATAGGTGAGAATTCCGATTATTATGGCATCAAGAATTCTTCCTACTATGAATCCGATAAATGTCTCGTTTATGATCTTTGAAAACTCGTAAAGGTTTCTCGACTTCTGCTCGGAGCATGTCGCTGCAACGATTTTACGAGTATTTGCAAATATAGTCTCTTTGTAATTGAGCAAATAGATTGAGATAAGTATTCCGACGAAGAGATTTGCACTGCCGCGCACTACGCTTATAATCTGCGCTGAAACCATGCTGGCAACATTCTGGAAGTTATCCTTAAGGATGTTATCTCTTATCCAGTCGATAATTTCGCTGGTACCTGCATTTGCAGCTTCGTTTATCCACTTAACAATCTGTGGGAAGTTCTGCAGGTGGTGCTCCGACCATGACGAGAAGTATGCAAGTCTCTGTGGCATAGTATTCATGAGGTTAACTATGCTCATGACAATCTGTGGCACCACAAAGTATCCTATAAGTGCAAAGAACGCTACGATTATCAGTATAGAAATTGCACTCGCACTAATCTTGGCAATTGCGAGATTCCTCTTAGTACGAGTAGTAGCATCCTCCTGAGGCATGTTTCGTCCGCCAGCAAACTTCATGCAAACTGGCCCTTTGCAGTCCTCCGGAGAGCGATTGCTGCTATCCCTAAGCTTCGTATAAATAGCCTTAACCAGTTTATTGTATATAGGGCACAGCAGAAATGCTATGAACACGCCGATATACACCGGCATGAGCGTCTTGTTAATCGTCTCCATGCCAGCGGTGAATCTCGTCTTGCTTAGCACATTTGACAACATGATAAGCACCGAACCGCTGACAATTAATGCGATTGAAGCTTTGATATACGGACTCTTTACAAATTTCCTGAGCAAAATTCCACCTCTCTATCTGCACATACATATACATAATTATATTACTATAAAACGCATGTCTTTTGTGACTATCTGTGTGAAAATACACGGAAATTCACCATATACTTTAGTCTGCCAATATTTTAGATTTCTATTTGAAGTAACTTTCCTACACTGTTATGATAATAATGTATATTTTATTTTGAATTATTAGTCTGGAGGTATCACAAGATGAGACTAGATGCAGCAGGCAAGGCATGCCCAATCCCTGTAATTATGGCAAAGAAAGAATTAGATAATGGTACTCAGGGCCTCGAGATTATCGTTGACGGACAGACACAGATCGATAACCTAGAGAGACTCGGTAACGCATATGGCAGACCTATCAGTTCAGCACCAGAGGGAGATAAGTTCCTCGTAAGCTTTGCTGATGGAGACGGAAAACTCCCTGAGAGCGCAAGCAGCTTCTCAGCTGATAGCTACGCAGTATTTTTCAACAAGGCTTCCGTAGGTACTGGCGACCCAGAGCTTGGATTAAACCTTGCCAAGATGGCTATATTCACTCTCTCAGAGGGTGACAACATCCCTTCATACGTTCTATTCATGAACGATGGCGTTAAGCTTACAACAGGAATCGAGGAGCAGATTGTCGATAATCTAAATACTCTAATCGAGAAGGGAACTAAGGTTCTCGTATGCGGAACTTGCCTCAACTTCTACGGAGTTAAGGACGACTGCAAGGTTGGAACCATTAGCAACATGTTCGATATCCTCGGCGCAATGCAGGAGGTATCCAAGGTTATCACTCTGTAATATTGGAGTAAATATTTTATGACTGAAGAGTATTATCTATACACATTCGAGTCGACTCACGGCGCTATAGCTACAGAGAAGCTTCTAAAGCCTCTCGGCTGCACCGTCATGCCCGTGCCTCGCCATATCTCGACGAGCTGCGGTATATCGGTGAGAGTTGATGTAAATAAGTTCGGTAGCTCCAAGGAGATTTTCCTCGGTAGCACCGACCTGTCACCTGATGAATACCATGTGTATCACATCACTGATGACAAATCTGACAGAGTACACGGCTTCAAATTCGAACTGGTTGAGCTATAGTATACGCTGTAGATTGAACTAGGATTAAAGAGAATTAAGAGATTAAGCGAGACATAACGCTAACAAAGTAAAAGCGAGGTAAGGTTAACCCTTACCTCGCTTTTGTCTTTCTCATAATTATGTGTGTATCTCAGAAAGGAATTCCTATGCCCTTCTAGACTTTCTTCTGATGATGATCACCATCAGCGCTAGAATCGATGATAGCAGTACGACTCCATACACTAGTGGATACATAGTATCTCCAGTCTTAGGCCCATGCTTCTTAACTACCTTAGGAGCTGGATCATTGACCCTAGTGTTGGTTATCACCATTCCATCATCCATGTTGCCAGAGTACTCTACATTGTACTTCTGAACCTCATCCTCAGTGACAGTGTATTTGATTTCCTTGCCCTTCTTGTTGACTGGCAGGTTTTCAAAATCAACTGTCCACTTTCCATCTGAGTCAGGGCTAACTGTCTTAGTATCTACCTCATTTCCATCCGCCTTTAGACGAACTGTAATAGAAGCTGGACGGTTAGCAGCGGTATCGTTTTTCCAATTCTTAGTCACCTTGACTGTTCTGGTATATGGCACATGCTTGTTGGTGAAATCGTAACCGTTTTGATCTGCCGTGTACTTCGCTACTGGCACTTCCTTAACGGTGTAGTTTATCACTGCAGCATCCTCGTCATATGTGTCGAGTCCGCTGAACTCGTAATGCCAGTGGTTTGCCTTTGTCGCCTTCGCGGTCTTACCTGTATCAACACCATTTGCAAACAGCTTGAAGGTCACTTCGCTAGGTCTTACTCCGTCCTGATCATCGGCGTCATCCCAGTGCTTATCACCTGACACTGAACGCTCTACGTTATTGAACGTATTTATAATCTTATTGCCATCATAGTGCACGGTAAAATGCCTATTGTTGATGTCTAGAGTTGCACCTTCCTCAAGCGGGTTCCCGTCAGCATCTAGCTCTTTGAAGGTATACACGTTCTTTGCACCTGTCACCGTATCCGAATCGAGGAGTCCTGCAAATGTCGCCTTAAAATTGTTACTGCTCGACAGAGTAGCTGTTCTATTTGTAGCAGTACCGTTTTTATACAGCTTCACAACTACCGAATGTGCATCCTTGTAATTCTGCGATACACCGCTCCACTGCTTCGTTACCGTAACACTGCGAGTTGCCGGAATCATAGGTGTCCACGGCATGGATTTTTTATTAGTGATGGTATATCCGCTAGTCACATCACCAGTCGTAGTCGCAGTGTACCTATAAGCGCCATAATCAATCTTAGACTGCGCGTTAAGTCCATGCTCCTGAACTGTATATGTGTAGCTATGGCCTGTTGCGATGTCGAACGACACTAGGTTGCTGAACGTATAAGTCCAGTTATCAGCCGCCTTAACATCCTTGGTATCTATGACTACGCCGTCGCGAAGCAAATCAACCTTAACGCTGCTAACAGGCGCTGTATCTGTTGCCCCTGTGTGGTCTGTCCACTTTTTAGTGACTTTAACATTCTTATATGGCACAAATCTCCAGTTTCCATACACTGTCTCGTTCTTACGAACATTGACTGAGCTAATCGTGCTCGTATCGGAAGCTGCTTTCTTCCAGCCTTCGAATTTCCATTCACCCTGTACGCCTGCGCTTGTAGCATGCGTGCTTGATGATAGTGGAGCAGCTAGTGTCTGGTTGTGGTCATATTCGATACCTGTTACTGTAGCTGGCACTGCATTGTCAGTTGGCAGACCGTAAGTAGGATCGCCTGTCACTACGTAATTTAAATCGTACTGACGTATAGCCTTGTGGTATGTGGTCTCACTCTTTACATTCATCGGTACGCCGTCAGCGCTTGTAATCTTAGCCGTATTCTTGAACACAGTGGTCTTAACTGTCTTATCCGTTAGTTTGGTTGGGATAGTTATCGACATATCACTGTCTTTTGGCAGAGTTACGTTGAACTTCAGCTTCTGTCCATCTGTCGTGAGTCCAACCCCAGTCGCATCTCTCAGCAGCACATTGTTGAGCCCTAGCGCAGTCGATTTGATGCGGATATTATCCTTATCAACTGTCAGACCATCAGGTATAACGTCCTCGACGTTTATATCTCTGGTTGCTAGTAGATCATTCTTATTCTTGATCTTGAGAGTGTACGTGATAGGAGTATCCTTTTCATTTGTAACCTCAGTTGGCGCAGCCTCTGTGCCAGTAGCTGGGTTCGACTCCTTATGTAGCTCTAATTCAGGATTATGAAGTGTAATCTCCGAGTGAGCCTTGTATTTTAGTAGCCTGTCGCTTGGTCCTGCCGAATCACCAGCAAAGTTACGAGCATTGGCTACAGTCTCATTCACCGCCTTCTTGCCTGCAAGGTTTTTATCCTTTGGAGCATTCATATATACGTAGAAGCTGAGGCTATTACCTTGGTCTAGTATAAAATCATTGCCTTTATTCGTCTTGCGGACATCTACGGCTATCGCCTTTATATCCTTCTTATTGGCAGGCATAGTTGTAGACCAGATAGAGTGATCATCTACGTCAAATGTGCTTGGCACCGTTGTCGCATAGTACACGACTGGCTTTGCATACTCACCTTGGCGACCGTAAGCAGATCTACTAGACATAGAACGAACATCTACTCTGTCTAGCGTTCCCTTCCACTCTGTAGGGGCATTCTCACCTCCATTATCCAGAACATCGTAGAACACGAGCTTATCAGTTCTCGTATAGTTGGAAGATGTGTATGCCAATCTGTAGCTGTACTGGTTGCCAATAAATGCATCTGTCTTGCTACCATACGAATTGTCGATAGTGTTAGCAACTTCCTTGGTAAGTCCTGACTGTGTAACCGTTACAGGATTGAACTGAATTGTGTCACCGATAAAGCGCCAGTACTTAAAATCGCCATTTACGAGGTTACTGAACTTGTCCTTCTCCGTAAGTCTGTTGAATTTATTAGAAATGTCACTTTCTTCAGGTAGCACATAATCGTTGCCATCAGGATCCACCTTCAAGGCAGATGTAAGCATGACACTATTACCTCTATCAACTATGTTGCTGTACGGATTATCTAGTGTATACCTTAAAAATATGAAATAGTTGTGATTGTTAAATGTTCTAACATCTGTTACGCTAGGCGGAAGCTTGTAGTCAACCTTCATCATGGTCTGACCTGAGCCTTCCCAGTCTTCGATCATCTCAACACTGAAGTCACTGCCCTGAGAGATAGCGCGATCCTGATATCCAGGACCTGCTGTCATCTGCACGCTCGACTTCTGCACGCTCGTACCTAGTGGCAATAGCGTGTAAATAGTACCCTTCTTGTACACGTACTTATTTAGATAGTCCCTATCGGGTAGCCCAGTGTCATTAAGGGATGAAATCTGATAATAGCGAGCTGTTATCCTGTTGGACTGCACCCCCCTTACAGGGTCATCTACGATATCTTGTGGATAGTAGACGAAGTTCTCTGCAAAGCTCGGTGTTACAGCAGTCATAGCTACAGACTGTATCCTTAGCGGATTGCCTTCTGTATTGGTGGTCACACCTGCCTGTCCATTCTCAGAGTAACTCACCTTTGCACTAGATGAAATGAATGAAGCCCCATACTGATCCTTATCAGCCTGTAATATACTCTTCATGTTCGCCGTCGGATGAACCTCAACGACAGTATCGGCTTTGAAGTTGTAATTGTAGTACTCACTGGTGTACTTGTACTTCAGTCCGCTCGTATTAGCTGGCAGAGGTATCTCCTTGCCCTTCGCATCGTCGACAACTGTGTTACCATCATCGGATGTGAACGTGTACTTGCCTGTGCTGTCAAATGTTATCTTGCCATACCTGGTGTAAGAATTCTCACCTGACTTCCTAGTCCATATCTCTATCGGATGTGATCTGGACTGGGTAACATCTTCGTTATTGTCTGTCGTCCAACCTCCTATCACCGACTTCATTCCATTATGAGAAGTTAGCGTTATCGCCACACTCTTGTATGTCGCATCTTCATCCTGAAGCTTAGTCATATCCGGTATGTTGCTGCTGAAACTGTAGTTAGGTCTAAGCCTGTTCATCTTGGAGGAACTGTATAGTGGTCCCTCTTCAATCTCAGCAGTATACGGCTTCACAGTATACTCCCCAGTAGCATTGTTGTATGTCGGTTCAGTTCGCGGACTTCCCTCGACCTCGGTCTCAAATGTCTTCTGCTGCCCTCTAACACGAAGCTCTCTAGTTTCCCCATTCAAAGCGAACTCAAGCGTGCCTGCCAAACTAGACCCGCCATAAGAGTGGTTATTGTAATCATACTTCCATATATTATTAGCACCAGTGTAATTGCCTACTTTAACCGTCGCTGTCGCAGTATCTGTCTCGGTCATGACCTTGCCGCTTACGAGCTTAGTCTTGACTGTAACCTTGTTGCTAACAGGTATACCGGTAGTTGAGAGGTCTACACCTCGGTTTTTAGCATCTTCGAGCATCGTCATAGGATAACGCTTCAGCATTACCATCCTGTCGCTATCCCAGTCAGTATACGTCCATCCCTGCAATGTATGTAGCATAAACCCAGGCGTGTATTCTTTGAACATTCCTGTCTGGTTAAGCCTGCTCTGCCATCCGCTGGCAGCAATATCTGGATATGATGTAACAGTGTATCGGTCGATATCAAATGCACTCAGAAATCCACGCTTGTCGTAAGGTGGCACATAATAGCTGTTTCGCTTAGTCGCTCCAACCAGCTCTCCATCGCTGTTATCCTGAACTACTTCATAATCAAAAGGAACGGTATCGGTCCTACCGCGCTTCATATCTGCGTACCACACTACGTAGAAGTAATCCTTGGCATCGCTAGGAGCTGGCCCCCAAGAGTTCTGCCAGTTCATGTATACGCCATTAGCCTTCGATAGATTATCCTTCTTTAGATTTAACGATACTGGCTTCGTCTTGTTCTGTATCTCCGCCGTAAGCGAACGGTTAGTGGTCACATCAGGAGTGCCGTCACCGTTGGTGTCTATCTCAAGCTTAAAGTCTAGATTCCTCTGCTGTACGCCGTCACTATCTACCTTGATATATGAAGGTCTGAACTGAAATGCCTGCTCAAAGTGAAGCTTAGCACCGCCTGCAACCTCTTTGAAGTTGGTCACTGTATAGGTGCCGTCGCCGTTATCAACGTAGTTAAAGTCACTCACTGCAGATGTCGCAGGAGCCTTAGGAATCTGCCAAGAGACGGTATTCCTAGGGGTACCGCCGTCTACTCTATTTACCGCATACTTATCAGTCCATGAATCGAACAGGTAGTTCGGCATGGTTATCTTGATAGACCCTGCTGGTAGTTTAGTATTTGCATCGTTATTGATAGCTAAAGAATACCCTACTGTCCCAACCTTAAGATTGTCGTTAGTAGGTGTCATAATAAGCTTCTTATGATCTGGGTCTGTAGCATCATCGTAGTGATAGTCGACTACCCCAGATGATACTCCGTTCGCCCAGTCTACATTAAAATTGTAGTCAAGAGGCTGAGATGAGCCTGATCTAGTTGCTGGCGCCCCAGATGGAGAGCCGCTATCAGCCCATACAAAAAGTGAATTAAATCCTGCACTCACTACCATGAAGATAGAGAGTACAATACTCCAAATGCGTTTTTTATTCATGTATCTTCGCTCCTTTTACATTACGAATACATCACTGAAAGCATTATCTCTAGTTAACTCCCGATTATCCCTAATCTTTATCTTTAATATTTAAATTTTATATATATTTCATAGTTTAATCAAGACTTTCACGCTTTGTACAAATAAAAATTTTTTTATAGTATTACCAAAATAGTCCTGACATATCACTCAATCAGTACACCGCTAAGTCCTGTCGAATATCTGCGCAAGCAAAAGAGCGAGGCAGACGCCTCGCTCTTATTACCATTATCACTTGATTAAATATCATAGACCCTAGGTGCTTGCTATGCCCCTAGTTCGCCTTATGCGCATCCTACGCAACACTTACGCCAATCGTTACGATGGACTCTTTGCCAGTGCTATGCGAGATTACTTTTACCTTTACTAAAGTGTATCCGTTCTCCGACATATCTGGGTGGTCGAGCACCTCCAGCGTTACGCTACCGTCATTTGGGAAGTTTGAGATGAGCGCCTTGTACTCGTCTAGAGTAGGTTCTGCATCTCCAACTTTCTTGTTGATTATCTTAGATGATAGCACTGGTGTGAATTCATCTTCAACTTCAGTTCCTTCGTCAGGATTTCCCTCGTCATGGTTATTATCAACTGTGCCTGGCTCTTCATTGTCGACATCTTCTACGAAAGTGATGTAGAGCGCAAAGTTAGCGTTCTTATTCTTTTCGTAGTCCTTGTTGATGCAGTTGAAGCTGAACTTGTAGTTGTATTCATCAACCTTGAATCTGCTCTCGTAGACATAGTGCTTTCCGCTAATCGATGTAGTTCTGAATATAGCTTTCTTGCCGAAGCAGTCTTTATTGAGCTTTATCGTCTGTCTGTACGCTATGTTATTACTATTTTCTTCAGACTTAGCAGGGTCAGTTACCTCTTCCCAAGTCTTGCCGCCATCGAAGCTGTATTCCATCTTAGTGATGTAATCTGTGCTGTAAGATTCAAAGAATATCGCAAACTCCGTACGTCTCTTCGAGCCCTTATGCGTAACTCTAGCGATTAACGCCTGGCTCTTAGTCTCGTCCGAGAGATTCATCTTATCATAAAGCTTCTCACCGGTGTCCCTGTTGGTCACTTCTATTCCATACTTGTCGAACTCAGAGTACGGAACAACAATCTTAGTGCCGTCTTCCTTGACGAGCTCAACCTTTACACTCGATAGATCAAGAGGCTTCGCGATATCGGACTTTAGCACTCTCTGGCCTGTATATCCGTTCACCTCTGTAGGCTCTAGCATTTTGATATCGGTTATGTCGTTTCCGGTCTTCTTGTCATTCTCAGAAAGTTCTAGAGCGTTATCCACGGATAGTCCAACTCCGCCTGTAGTTAGTGTAGCACCGGAAATTGCATCCATCATCTTCTTGCATTTGTGATGCTCTCCTAGATACTGTCTGATAACTGGCGAAACCATCTCGGCTCTTCTAGCATCGGTAATTTTGCTCGCATACTCTTTACCTAGAAGCTTCTCCGCCTCCTTGGCATGATCCTTTGCGCCAGCAATCTGGTCGATGTACTTTCTGTATACCTTGAGAATAGCGACATTTCTCTTGCCAGTTTCTCCGCATAGGTATGGTATTACTCGCGATGAGATACCCATGTAATCGAGTCCTGAGTAGCCCTGACCCTCGACGAATACGATGCTCTCGATGACATTGTTCTTGATATTGACAACAGTCTTAACCCCGCCTCTAGCCTCATCGAATCCATCACCGAGTCCGATGAACTTTCCGTCCTTGAGCTCTCCTGTTCTCATGAATTCACTGATCTCTTTTTCTACCCTAGCATCTAGATCCAGCTCAGGAGTTACCTGCTCTCCTGGATTAACCGTAGGATTAGTACCAGGGTTCACTGGGTTTGAGCCAGGGTTTACGCCTGGGTTTCCACCAGGAGTCGTACCAGGATTTACTCCAGGTTTTTCGCCTGGTTTCACATCTGGTTTAGATGGCTTCACGACAGGCTTTGATGGCTCTACGGCTGGTGCTGTGCTAGTTCCGTTCTTAGCCACTCGTGAAGTAGCCGCCTGGTTCTGAACTCTGTTATGAGAAATAACTTTTCTAGCTCTCTGGCTATCGCCCGAGCTCCTGTTTAACGCGCTGTTACCGCTTTCCCCGTTGCTATTAGTCTCATAGTCCCCTGCAGTACCCTTATCTTCACTCTCCTGTGGCGTATTTTGCTCATCAGCTACATCCGTCTGTTCTTTCTTGTGGGAGACTGCAGATTTCCCAGACTTCTCAGCCCCTCCTCCGAACATAGCGAAAGCGATTCCCCCTGCCACTGCTAGGATGAGTGCGCCGATCAATATCGGCTTTAAGATCGCGTTCTTACCCATTCATTCCTCCTAAAATAATAGTTAGATAGTTTGAATTAAAGTTAACCATGACTAACTTTAGTATATCATAGAAATACATATAATTTTTATCAATCTTTTAAATCACTTGTATTTTATTTGTTTATTTGCAGTAGTCTATGATCTCCATCAGCAGGATTTAAGACTGAATATATAGCAATTATTCCAATTCTCGCACATAAAAACAGTGGATGCGCTACCCCGCACCCACTGTTCATGAAAGAAAGTACTTTAATGATATGTTGTCAATTTAAATGAATATTATTTCTTTTTCTTCTCCTCTATGACCTTATGCTTCTCTTCATCTCTGGTGTGCTCTATATGTAGAACCATGCCTGTGAGGGCGAAGAGTGCAATAACGTTAGGGATTACCATCAGCTGGTTAAACATATCTGAGAGCTCCCATACAAGGTCATTCGAAGCACAAGTGCCGAGGAATATGAATACAAGCGCAATTGCCGTATAGACCTTTACCGACTTCTCACCAAACATGTAGATCATGTTGATCTTGCCGAACATGTTCCAGCCTAGGATAGTCGAGAAGGCGAAAAAGAATAGGCAGATAGCTACAAACATCGGTCCTATCTTATCACCGAAAGCTGATGCAAACGCAGTCTGAGCGAGGTTCGTTTTATCTATACCCTTAGGAATAACTCCGCCAGCGATAGCGCCATCTTCTGTGTACATGGTCGAAATAACCACTAGCGCGTTGAGCGTTAGGATGACGAATGTATCTACGAATACACCGATCATAGCTACAGTACCCTGCTCATGAGGGTTCTTAACGTGAGCCTGCGCGTGAGCGTGTGGGGTCGAACCCATACCAGCTTCATTCGAGAAAAGCCCTCTCTTAGCTCCCTGTGAGATAGCAGTCTTAAGCGCCATACCGAAGCCGCCGCCGATAATAGCCTGTGGCTCAAACGCATACTTAAAGATCATGCCAAATGTAGTTGGAATGTACTTTATACGCATTATCAACAGAATCAGTCCACCTAATATGAATATAGCTGCCATGATTGGTACGATTTTCTCTGTAACGGAAGCCAGTCTCTTAGTACCACCTAGGAATATAAATCCGCAAAGTAAAACCAAAACAACGCCAACTGTCCAGCCAGGTACGCCAAACGCTGTGCTAAATGTTGCTCCGATGGAGTTTGACTGTACCATGCAGCCGAAGAATCCGAGCGCAAGCGTAATAGCTACTGCAAAGAATCCTGCCAGGAATCTTCCGAAACCGCCTTTGAATGCAGTCCTGATATAGTAAACAGGACCTCCTAGGAATTCACCAGATGGTGCCTTCTGCCTAGTCTCGATAGCGAGCGTAGCCTCCGCGTATATTGTGGCCATCCCGAAGAATGCTATAACCCACATCCAGAAGATAGCGCCCGGTCCACCGGTTAAAATAGCACCTGAAGCACCTACGATGTTACCAGTTCCAACCTGAGCTGCAATAGCGGTCGCAAGAGCCTGAAATGAGCTCATGCCGTTATCGTGCTTATGACCTCTTAGGGATATTCCGCCGAAGGTTCTCTTGAATCCCTCTTTGAAATATCTTACCTGGACAAACCTAGTCCTAAACGTATACCATAGTCCAACACCAAGCAACATGAATACCAACACATAGTCTGATAAATAAGCATTTATCTCTTGCACAATCGGAAGCATCTGTTCTCTCCTTTAAATAAATAATTCCTAACTGCTAGTCTTTATGATTCCTAGCACGATGTACTTTTATAAGTACATCATAAAATTATATTAGCAAAGAGATTTATTTGTGTCAACACATAAATAATTTTTTATTTTATTGTTTTGTGTAACAATTTCAAACCTTTATTTTGTATCGCAATACAACTGAATCCGTTCTAATTCCATGTTATGAGCAAAATCATGTCTTAAGATAAAAGCAACTCGTAAATGAAGTAGAGCATCCTTCATGATTCCCAACATCATTTAACTTTTTGAACAAAAAACACGACCAGCATACCGCCAGTCGTGTCTAATCGCTATATTCGATTGTACGAACCTTTACGCCTGAGCAGCTGCCTTAGCCTTCGCTTCAGCTGCCTTAGCAGCCTTCTCAGCATCTGCCTTCTTCTTAGCATTAATTGCCATCTTAGCGTGTCTCTCGTTATAGCTGTTGATCGATCCTGTAGGACAAACGCCCATACACATTCCGCAGTTCTTACACTTCTCGTAATCTACAGCTGCGACGTTATTATTAACGTGAATTGCATCGAACTTACATGTCTTCTCACACTTTGCACATCCAATACAACCGTTCGAACACTGCTTGCGAGTAACTCCGCCTTTTTCAGTATTCATACATAGCACATGCACTTCCTTCTTGTAAGGAACCATCTTGATGATAGTCTGTGGGCATGTAACTACGCACTTACCACATGCAACACATGTGTCTCTATTAACCTTAGCAACGCCATCGATGATGCCTATAGAATCGAATTCGCAGACACCTACGCAGTCTCCAAGACCGATACATCCCTGGGAACAAGCTGAGTTGCCGTTAAAGAAGGTCTTAGCACCTGCACATGACTGCATACCCTGCCACTCAAGAATCTTCTTGGAAGCATCGCATGTTCCGTTGCACATTACCTGTGCGATCTGCTTATCAGCGCCGCCTGCAGCACGACCGAGTATGTTAGCGATCTGCTCAGCACAAGAAGCTCCACCTACTGTACAAGCACTGCAGCTTGTTGACTCATCGTTAACTACTGCGTTTGCGTAGTCATCACATCCAGCGAATCCACATCCAC
>ERZ773018.1252-NODE-1252-length-13740-cov-3.506394_pt1 | contig 13740 bp, 5 predicted proteins | sample MGYA00580840_ERZ773018 | MGnify/ENA primary metagenome ERZ773018 (study PRJEB29015, sample SAMEA2738125) | human oral metagenome | biome: human oral; feature: human-associated habitat; material: saliva | place: China | collected 2256 ... | reverse complement strand
AAATCTAAAGGTAAAATCAAGCTAGTAGAAGCTATTATAGAGAATGCTAAGTCATTCGATTAATTCATTATTAATACCCTAGTGTATTAAAATATAACACATGTAACACAAATGTAATCGAAATGATTCCCATTATTTTATTAGGAGGATTGAATCATGGAAAAAGAAAAAACAGTTCTTGCGTTGATTAAAGACGTACAAGACAACTTAACAAATGCGTCTGCATCCCACAAAGATGAAGTTCGTATTATGCAAGCATTCTTAAACGATACTTCTTATGAAGTAGGTGTTTATGACAAAACTGGTAAAGTTGGTACAGTAGCACCAGCTAAAGAATTCCGTAGTGTTATCTCTAATGCTATCGTAGCTACAACTAAAATCAGTAAAGAAGAAGCAGATTCCTTGGTAGCTGGTTATGAAGCTAAAAAATCTGATGCGGAAAGTATGTTGACAGTATCCAAAGAATTCTTAAATACATACTTGCAGACCAACCGTAAAATTGGTCTTGGTGGACGAGAAAAATCTAACGTATCTTTGATCAAAAAAGAAATCAAAGAATCTACACGCTCTTACCCTAAACAAGTTGGTGTAGATGCCGCTGGCAAACCAATCTATGAAAAAGCTGAAGTTAAAGTTAGTCCTTACGATTCCATTAAGGTTTCTAGCCCATGCCCAGCTTGGATTAAAAAATAATTCATCATCACTAAATTATTTTTTATTTTTTAAACAAAGAAGATATATTCCATAAAATCTGTTATCCCCTAAGGTAAAATTACCTTAGGGGATTTTTACTATCTCTACATTATAATGAGATGCTTGGACATATTTGCTTTCTAACATGTGGGTTACATATAATTGTAGGATAAAATTTCCTTAAAAAAGTAAATATATTTCATTCGTTTATCCTACAAGATATATTCAATCCAAACTAATACAATATTCCCTAAGGGCTATAACAGCCCTTAGGGGTATTGTATTGTCAAACATATAGGTAGTGTACGTGTTGTTAAGTACACCTGTGTTTCATTACGAAATTCCTCATAAATCCAAATGCATATATCGCCCAAGGGTCTTATTGATCCTTGGGCGGTATATGTTGGCATTTTGAACATTAGGATAATCTAAAAGAAAGGAGGACCTTATATTGGGACTCAAGATCACAAACTATCTTAAAAACCTAGGTAAGTCAGTTCATTATGCTGCTATCGAGGGATTTAAGACTAATTATGAGACTACATATAAATCGTTTGATCAAGCTAGTACTGCTACTAAAGAGACTGTAAACGCTATCGTTAATTATAGACAGACTTTTAAAAAAGCTCAAGAATATTTAATGAAGAGTGCAGCTTATGAAGCATCTAATCTAGCTCTCAAAAGTGCCAAAGAAGATTTAAAAACTGGTAAACTCTGGAATCAAGAGCGTGCCGATAAAATCATGTTTGGTGGAGATGATGATTTTGATTGGAACTTTGATGAAGATCTTGGTGGAGATGAAGGTGGCGATAGTTTAGACATTACTACTGGCGATAAAGCCATAGCTAAAACTGTACATGATTCATCTCGTGCTAATGCAGATCAAATTTCTGGCTCTATCATGACAGCCGCCAAATATAATGCAGATGTAACTAAACAGACTGCATCATTCATGTTTGCACAACAAGAACGATTATTTGGTAATTTAAATAACTCTATTATGGGTCTTGGTACTACAATGGGTAATATGCAAAACTTCATGACCACAAACATGCAGACGCATATTGAAAACTCAACCAAGTACTTTGAAGAGTCAACTAAATATCAACGTGAAAACAATGCTATCTTGAAAGAACTCCTTGATATGGAACGTGAGCGTTTCAAAGAATGGAATATTGGTAGAGATGCAGAGAAGAAACGTCAAGATAAAGGTCTTAAACAAGATATCACTGATATTTTGTCCAATGGTGTAATGGATTGGGGTGCTTATGGTAAGCATCTTAAAAAAGGATTCATTGACCAAGCCGAGAATTTAGGTCTTACTATGATTAGCAAAGAAATGCTTATGGGCATGGCTGCTAATCCATTACAATATATTCCAGCTTATCTAGTCCAAAGAGCAATGGGTAAACCATTAGAGAAAGCTATTGGTGGATTTAATAAAACCTTAACAGGTTTATTTAATCAAATCAATGCTGATCTATTACGATCTAAAGACAAGGAAGGCATAGGTGGTATTCTAGCTAATATCTTTAGTGTTAGGGTAGCTAATAAAGATAAGATTGATACTAGTAAATACTTTAAAGGTCAAGTACCTTTCGATGGTATGACTCGTAAATCTATCGTAGAAGTTATCCCAGCTTATTTAGCTCGTATCGAATCACTCTTGGGTGGTGAAGAACGTATCTATGACTTTGATAAGGGTAAATTCTCTTCATTAAAAATTCTTGAAAGAGAAAAGAAAAGAAGAGATAAATCTTATAAAGATAGAGCTGGTTCTGGTATTAGACATGCATTAGAAGAGGATATTAAAAGAATAGCTAAAGCTAAGAATTTATCTGCTAATGAAGTAAAACGATTAACAGATTTGATTCCAGAAGTTGAAAATAAACTATGGGAAAATAAAGGTTCTTTTGATGATGTAATGGAAACTTATGGTGATGAATCATATGGTAAATTACTTAGATTCCTACGGATGAATAGGAATTCTAGAACTTATAAAGAGTCTAAGAACTTGGCTGCTGAGTATGCCGATGCTTTTCGTAGCCAAGCAGAATATTATCAAAACCAAGAAAAGGCTGGTTGGTCCCCTGAAGCTATGATGAATAATCGTAGCAAAAATAAATGGGACGGTAAGAGTGCTATTACTGCTAATAATGAAATGATGAGCAAAGCAATGGCTAGTCAAGAATCTATCTTTAAAGCTATGCTTTCTGAACTTTACTTAATCCGTACAAGTGGATTCCGTAAAGGTAAGAATGTTGGTATTAAAAATAGAATTAATGCAGCTGCTGCTCCAGATTATATTGATACTGACTTTATTAAATATAGTGTCTTGAAAGAAAATCGTGCTGAGACTATTGAAGAGACGTATAATAAAGTTAAAGCTAGTAATCCTTCTAGACCTAAAGAAGTTGATCCTGATGATGTTGGTAAGACTTTAGATGAAATTGATATCAAGAAACTTGATAGTGTCTTTAAAGAAGATAAGGGTAAGTTTAGTGATGTAACTAATGCTAAAGGTCTTAAAGGTAAAGGTAAAGCTGCTTTAAGTAATTGGTATGAAATTCTTAGAAGTCCTAGACTATTTGCTGCTGAAGTTATTAATAAAGTAGACGATAGTTTATATCAATTCTTCTTTGACCATGAAACTGGTGAAAAAGATGAAGATGGTGAGCAAATTCGTGGCTTTTATGATAAGATGGCTTTTGAATTAAAAACCACCTTCAATAAAGTTAGAGATTGGTTAGATAAGAAGTTCTGGGAACCTATAGTCAAAAAAGGCTGGGGTAAGATTAAAGACTTCGCTAAAGACTTTGGTCTAGACTGGTTTAATGATGCTAAAGATTCTGCTAAAGATACATTATCTGGTGTAGGTAGTAAAATAGCTGAATTAGTTCGTGGTAAACCAGGCATGAGTCCTCTTCAAGCTGAAGCTGTAGCTAGATCTATAATGTTTGGTCCTAGACCTAAAAGTTTCCTTCCTCCAGAGGAACAATTAAAGAATATTGCGTCTGGATATGAAGCAGCTTATAAACAATCAGGTGCTTTTAAACCTAAACCTACTAGGGGCGGTGGTGTTCTAAGTTCTAGAATTAGTCAGGCTGAAATATTATCTAGGCGTGTATTTAAACCTGGTATACTTGGACCTGATGATGGTTATGCATTTGGTTCTCTATCTGTACCACATACAGCATTAACTACTGTATCTAAAGGTGAGTTAATTATCCCATCTGATTTGAATCCATTCAACCCAGATATAGATAAAGCTGATCGTAAGAAAGATAAGCAAGATGAATTACGATTAAGAAATAAAATCTTATCTCATGCTGATGGCGGTAACTTATTAGATACTGGTAAGAACTTCGTACAAACTCTAAAAGATAAAGCTCCTGAAGGAATGATCCAAGGTAATACTGTAAGAGAAGTTGTCGGAAGTGCTCTAGAATTTGCTGTAGGTAAATTATCAGGCAAAGTTGAATCAACTGATGGTAGTGCTTTAGGTAAAGCTGCTAATGCTTTTGTATCATCTGCTTGGAATACTGGCTTAGATAAAGTAGAAGATTATTCTAAGACTATTGATCCAGAAGTAGGTAAAGCTCTCTCTAGTGATATAGCTAAACTTAGAGGTAATACTGCTAAGTTTGCTGGTCGTACTGGTGTAGCTGCAGGGGTTGGTGCTTTAGGTGCAACTGCAGTATTTGGTCCTGGAGGTTTATTAGCTGGTGCTGCTATTGGTGCTGCTGCTAATATTATCCGTGAAAGTGATACTGCTAAGAACTTCTTATTTGGTAAAGAAATGGCTGATAGGTCTCGTGCTGGTGGTCTTATTAGTCGTAAACAACAAGCTTTATTTAAGAAGTATATGCCTGACCTTAGTAAAGGAGCTGTGGCTAGTATTATTCCTAGCTTAATGCTTGGATTTGGTCCAGTTGGTGCTATTGCTATCGGTGGTGCTTATTCTCTTGCTATGAACAATAAGAAAGTTAACGAAAAGATTTTCGGTAAAACTTACTTTGATAAAGATGGTAATGAGATAGGTCGTAAAGATGGATTAATTCCTAAGAAAGTACAAGATTACGTTAAGAAAAATATACCTAAGATTGCTGGTTTTGGTGGAGCAGCCGCTTTACTAGATCCTACAGGAATGGGTTTATTAATGAACTTTGGTCTTGGTGCTGGGTTAGGTCTTATTGGTACATCTAGTAAATTCCATGATATGATTCTTGGTAAGAAGAATAAAGATGGTGAACGTGAAGGTGGTCTAGTAGGTGCTTTAAAAGACAATGTAGTAGACCCATTACGTCGCTTCGGTACAACTTTATATCAAGATTTCTATAAGTTTATGGATTATAACTTATTCAGTCCTCTTAAAGGTACTGGTAAGATGATTGCTCAATCTTTCAAGAATATGGGACGTAGCCTTAAATATGGTATGTTTAATATTCTAGAAAAAGCTTTTGGTAGCCCATTCGGTATGCTTATTGGTAAACAATTATCAGATATGGTATTACGTCCTGTAGGTAGAGTATTGGGGCGTAGCTTCAGTGGTATTGGAGATTTGACTAAATTCATAGTCGGTACCCCTATTAGAGGTGTCGGTTGGGGATTACGTAAATTCAATAACTGGGGTAATGCTAAAATGATCCGTAAGGGTCAAGCAGATCATCTTAGTGCTCAAGAACGTCTTAATATTATGGGATCTGAAGATTATGGTAATAAAACTAGAGACCAATATTTAGCTGGGGCTTCCGCAGAAGATTTAACTAAACTTGAAAGTAGCTTAAGCGTTATGAAGAGTCAATTCAAAATTGGCGGTGGCGAAGAACGTAAAGCTGTTAAACGTTTAGAGGATGGTCTTAAGAAGTATTTACCTGCTAGTATTATTAAACAACTTGCAAGATATGCTTATGATGGTGATGAACGTGGGGCTATGAGTCTAATCAATGGATTAGATATTCCTGAGTCTGATCGTACTAAAGTAATTAGTATCTTTGCTAAAGAAATGCCTAGAATCCAAGTTGCTATTGGTAAGAAGAAGTATTCTAATAAAGAGATTGAAAATGCTAGAGCTCATCTTAAATCTCTTAATATTGATCCGACTGATAGAAAATCTCTTGGTATTGCTTTAGATCAAGTTTCCGCTGAACGTGATCGTGCAGAAACTGCAGAACGTTTGATTGGTAAAAATGGTGAAAGATTTACATCCGAAGAAGCTAAGAATGTAGCTGAGGGTATGCAATCTACTAACTCTATTCTTGAAGAAATTCGAGATAGCTTAATCAAGAATGATCATGGTGGTAATGATGATCAACACTTTGATACTAATAGACAAGCTGATCTTACTAAAGCTAAAAACAATGCTCTTAAGAAAAGCTATCTTAATAATCAAAAATTTATTGATAAAAATCTTAGTCATCTTAAAGTGTCTGGTAATATAGCTAATGCTTCTTCATTTACTGGTAAAAGTAATAAGAAAAAACTTGCTGCTCTTAAAGCTTTACCTGCTGATATGGAAATCAATCTAGATCAATTAGCTAAGCTTGATGTTAAGACTATTAAACGTTATTCTCAATTAGCAATGGTAATGGGTCCTATAGCAATTAAATCTATTGGTGATCCATCAGCATTGGCTCCTGAGAAACTTGCAGATGGTGCATTTGCAAGTATTATTAAAATTGCCACATACTTAAGCCGTGGTGATAAGAAATTTGAGTTTACTGAGCCTATTTCTAAATATATTAGAATGCCTGAAGAAAAACTTGAATTCCTTGCTATGCTTGTTGGATATGGTATGGATCCATCTATTTCTGCTACTGATGCAGATTGGGCTTGGAATCATAGAGGAGATTTCTTTAATAGTGATAGTAACTCTAAAGTAGAGTTTGCTAAAAGCTTTAATAAAACTAGTGGTATAGTAGCTGGTTCAAATATAGCACCTAATACTGCATCTTCTAATCAAGCAGCTGAGATTGCTAATACTGGTTCTAAACAACGTTCTGTAGATGAAAATGGCAATGAAGTTTATACTTCTACTGATGGTTCTAGAAACAAAGCTGATACTGAATCTGCTAATGATAAGAAAAAAGAAGAAGAGTCTAAAGATGAAAAGAATGCTGAACGTCAAGGTTCTATATTCTCTAAAGCTCTTAGTAAGATTAAAGGATTTGGTAGTGGTGCACTTGATGGTGCTAAAGCTGTTAAAGAAAAATCTCAAGGTTTCTTACATGATATAGTAGATAGCGTAATGGGTAAAGGTGGATTATTTGGTGGTCTTGGCACTATTTTAGGTGGAGGATTACTTTTATCATTCATCGGACCAATGCTTCCTGAATTAGGTAAAATTTTAACTCATACTATTTTACCTGCAGTTGGTGGATTCTTAAAAGATACTGTTCTTCCAATGATTCTAGATGGCATGAAGGCTGGTGCTGGAATGCTTTGGGATATGTTTACCAGTGGTGATCCTACATCAATGGCAGTTGCAACTGGTGCAGCTGGATATGTTGGATATAAAACTTATAAAGTTGGTAAAGCTCTTGCTGGTGTTGGTAAAGCGGCAGCTCTCGGTGGCGGTAAAGCTTATAAATTTGCTCGAGGTATTGGTGGCTTCACTGCAGCTTTACGTCGTGGTAAAGGAATAGGTACTGCATTTAAATTAGGTGCTGGTATTTATAAATCTACTAAGTTTGGTAAAGATTTAGGTAAGATAGCTAAAACTTCCGAAGATGCTGTTAAAGCTAGTAGATTGGGTAAAATGTCTTCATCTATTATGAATAAAGCATTTGGTGCTACTAAAAGTGGTTTATCTAAAATTGGTTGGGCTATTCGAGATAAAGCTGGAGTAGCTGGATCTGCATTATTAGATGGTACAGCTAAAAGTACTATACTTAAAGGTGGATTATTAAATAAAGCAACAGATTTAGTTAAATCAGGTATTAGTAAAGTTGGAGATATGGCATCCAAAGCTACTGATAAAGTTATGGAATTCTTAAAGAATATCTTAACTAAAGGTTTAGAGAAAGTATCATCTATGATTCCTAAGTTGGCTGAGCGTGGTGCTGAATTTGCTCCTAAATTAGCTACAATGGTTTTAGATGGTATTAGAGGATCTGCTAAATTTGGTAAATTAGTAGCTAAGGCTGGTACTTATCTAGGTGCTACAGTATTGACTGCTGGTATCGGTGGTATCGTAATTGCTATTATTACTGCATTAGATTTAGGTGCATCAGTTACTACTGGTATTAGTCGCTGGTATAATGTAGCAGATTGTCTTGCAGATGAACAACCTCCAAATGAAGATATCAAATGGGTAGCTGGTTTAGCTTCTGCAATTGATTCATTATTATTCGGTGTAATTGGACCTCAATTATTCTTTAAAATTTTAGCATATATTTGGGATTTGGGTGATGTAGTTGCTCCGTTACAACAACGTGCATTAGCTGCATTAAACCAATATAATCAAAATGCTGGTAAAAAGTTAGAATCTATTGAAGAATATAATGATTCAGTTTTCGATAGCGATAAAGGATTTATCGATGACGTTAAGAACCTATTTAGTTCTGATAAAGATAGAAAAGATCCTACATATAAACCTAATGCTCAACAGTTAGCTTCACAACAGACTCCTAATAAACCTCAAGGTACTGGTAAGAAAGGTCTTAACGGTACTGGTAGTGGATTATTTGGCGGAATGCAAAATAATGTATCTAAACTCACTCAAGATACTAATTCATTGATTGGTGGTATTAGTTCTCAAGCTAGCGAACTCCAAGCCGCTGTATTAGGAACTGGTAAGTACTTTAAACAAACAGATCCTAGATATGCTAATATTAACTTCAATAAATCTGGAGATAGTATAAATCAAACTATTGGAGATTCTGGTTGTGGTCCAGTTGCTGGTGCTAACGCTCTTAAAGCCCTTGGTGCAGGTACAATTAATCCAGCTGAAGCTTCTAATTTCGCTATTTCTGGTGGTTATAAGGGTACTGATACTGGTGTTGCTCCATCCTTCTTCGAAGGATATGCTGCAAGCCATGGTGCTACATCTTATTCAACTGATGCTCGTGGTACAATTAATGCTTTGAAATCTGGTAATCCAGTTGTACTTCAAGGTGAATCTAAATCTGGTACATCTAGTGCTCACCCATTCGGATCTTATCCTCACTATGTAACTGCGACTGGTTACGATGCACGTACTGGTAAAGTTACAATTCAAGACCCTGAATCTAATCGTGATAATATGCAATATAATATCCGAGACGTATTACGTAATACTACTACAGCTAATGCTTTCGGTAAAGGAAGATTTGGTCGTGGTAAATTTGGTCAAGGTGTAAGATTTGGTCGTGGTATTGAAGGCAATATTCCTATCATTTGGAATAAACTCCAAGGTTTAGGATTTGGTGATATTCATACTGCTGCGATCATGGGTAATATGGCTATTGAATCTGGATTTGATCCAACTATTAATGAAGGCGGTGGAGGTGGTGGCTTCGGTCTCTGTCAATGGGATGACCGTAAAGGTAACCTTGCTGAATATGCTCAAAGAGCTGGTAAAGATCCATCTGATTTAGATATCCAATTACAATTTATCAAGTATGAATTACAAGGTCCTGAATCTGCGGCAGCTTCTGAATTCTTTGCAGAAACTTCTGATGTAGATAAAGCTACTGAAATCTTCTGTAGAAAATATGAAAGACCTCATATGCCATCTGCTAACTTAGAAGGACGTAAACAGGCTGCAAGAGAAATCTTACAATCTAAAGGTACTGGTAAAGTTACTAGTATTGCTGGCAGTAAGTCCTCTGGTTCTACTAAGAGACCTGGTTTATTATCTCCACTCTTCGATATGTATAATTCCATGAAATCTAACTTAGGTTCAATACTAGGTATTGATCTTGGTGGTACTATTGGAGGTGCTATAGCTGGTGGTGTAGGTGGTGCTATTGGTGGCGGTAATACTAAAGCGGCATCTAACTGGGCTGATTCAATGGTTGGTCAAACTGGTTATGGTAATAACGGGTGTACTACATTCGTTAATAAATACCTCGATCAAGCAGGTGTTAAACAAATCGATATGTATGTACCTAATGCTGAGACTAATGCTCAACAGCAAGGTCAACCATATGCATTCAAAACTGCATCTCAAGGTGGTGTAGAAGGTGATGTAGTTCTTCTTAATACACTTAAAGGTGATGCTGAAGCCGATCATGTAGTTATTGCTGATGGTAAAGGTGGATATTGGGGTAACTCCTCCAGTAGAAACAAAATCGTCAAAGGTGATATCGCTGATGACTTCGGTGCTGAAAATATCAATGGTTATATTGCTACAGGTGGTGATGGTAAATCCACTGTACCAACTGGACAAGCTACACGATCTGAAGCAGAAATTAAAAATGATTCTACATTAGATAGTTTAGGTACTGGTAAATTCTTCGGTAGAGCTAAAGGTGTTCCTAAACAAACACAATTGGCTATCGAAAAAATGGAAGCATCTAATAATAGATCTAATTCAACTCAACAAGCACGTTTTGGTACAGGTACTATCGATGCAGCTATCCAATCTGCTGGTGGTGGAGAATCTGAAGATATTATTTTATTAAGAGCAATCTATACTGAATTGACTAAGATTACTGGTAACACTGCTGGTATTGGTACTTTACAAGCTAATCAAGCCCAAACTGCACAACAAGTAACAACCGTTCAAACCGGTCTACAAGGTGCAATGGCTTCATTAGGTAACAAACTTAATGAAAAGATTAACATGGTATCTCAAAATATCCAAGGTCAAGTTAATAAAGTAACTAAGAACGTTTCCGGTAATACAATTAATCAATTACAATATTTAGCTTCTAAATAAATAAACTCCCCTTAGGATCATAGTAATCCTAAGGGGATTTCTTTTGTTTTGTAAAAAATTACAGAGTAAACAACGAAGTAATAAAAAATGTAAGAGATGGAGTAGGTATGATAATCCCTACATGATCGAAAATTCGTGGCTAATTGGTGAAACTCCCACCATAAACTTGCAGGTACGGATGTATGGAAAACGACTCCATACAGTGGTACACCCTAACAGGTGTGCTTAACGTAAGCCCCTGCGGTTCCTCACAGTTGACTGAGACAGACGAGAAGGCAGGAATGCCGCTCTTTTTTTTTCGTCTGTTTTGGCTCCTTGTGGGGGGGGAGGGGGGGCAGTATAAACGAAGTTTATACGACACCCATGAAGAAGTGGAGTGCGGACGAGAACGAATGAAATGGGTGTCGTATAAATAAAAGAGTTTATACTATATGGAACGTGAGAAAGATGTGTTGAATAGGTATATTCAACAATATCGATATACTAGAAATTATTAAATGATATCAGTATACTATTCAGTAGTATACTGATATATTAATTTTATTTATAAGAATTAAGAATATAAGATTATCTATTGTATATCAATTAGTATATAGAATATCGACTAATAGTTTATCTGTATAGTAATTAGTATATAATTAACTTCAATTGAACTCTGTTGTATACACAGTATTTTCAGTAAGTTCCCACTAGCCCTACGGGCGTGGGAACGGTATTCATAGGACGCAACTGTATGCATCTGTACTCTGTTGTATTCTACACCCTTCGGGGATAAGAGGGGAGAACTACGTTCTCCCCTCTCAACTCCCCTCTCCTTTTAAGGACGCAACTGTACTCTAATGAAAAATAAGTTAGTTTATATATTATTATCTTGATAGCAATTATGATATATTAAAAAGCTATCAATATTCTAATAAGATTTATTTTAGTAAAGGAGTAAATAATGAATAAAACAATTAATGAACTAAAAGAAATACCATTTAAGTATATGGTAACTTTTGAAGGAACTGATTGTAGTTTTAAGGAAACTAATAGTAAGAAATTAGTAGACTATATTCAGAATAAATTAGGATATAAAGCTAAACTATTTAGCTTTCCTAATTATGATAGTAAATCAAGTTATATATTAACTAATTACTTTAAGAATACAAGTAAAGTTAAACCATTATCAGCAATAAATATTAGTATGCTATATGCATCTGACTTTTATGATACTTGGTATAATGATATTAAGAAGTATTACGATAATGGATATATTATCGTAATGGATAGATGGGTATATTCTAATATCTACTATCAAGGTATACGAGAATTACAAACACTAAGAAATGATTTATCTACAGAGAATCTTAAGTATTACTTAGAATCAGATGTATTAAAAGATTTCATTAGTAAGTATGAGAATATTATTTATAATGAAATGGAATTACCAGATACTAATATTATGCTAAAGATGATTCATGATAAACAAACTACAAAAGAATTAATTCTTAGTAGAAATTCCGATAATGATATTAATGAAGGAAACTTTAAGTATTTAGAATTAGTGAATGAACTATTTAAACACTTATTCATTAATAAGAATTATTGCGTAAAGGAAATTCGATTAGATAAGACTAATAAAGAATTTCGCACAGAAGACGAAATCTTTAATGAAGTTAGATTAGAATTTGAAACTAACTTTAGATATCATTTAGACAAATGGAGAATGAGTAATGAGAATAATTGATAAGATTAGAACTTACTTTACTCGAGAAGAGATTGAAGATAAGAAAGTAGAAGTAATTAAGAATGGATTAGATGTAATCCTTTTATATTGTAATTACTTTGATTCTCACTTAGACAATATTAATATTATCTTTTATCTTAACTTTGATGAAAATAATATAAATATCCTTGATTTAGTTAAGTATGGTAGATATGATAATAATACCCATATCTTCATGACAACGTATAAAGAATTATATAATATGCGTATGGAAAATAGAACTTCTCATATCGTAGATTTATTCTTTGCACAAATAAGCAACGTTATGAACTTAGATACAATAACTAATCCTCGAGAGGATAAGACTAATGTATCGAATGCATTGTTTAATATTATTAAAACTTATGCTGGATATGAAGATAGAAAGCTTAAGTTAGAATGTGGTGTAATCGACTTACCAAATGACTTTGATCATTATGCATATGAAATAAATAGATTAGTTGGTAAAGAAGTTGACTTTAGACTATATACTTTAATTAAGATGAATTTAACTGAGATTCCGTATTACTTCTTAGGATACATTGCTCCATATGCGGAATACATTAACGTTAATCATTGTACGGAAAGACCTCATGGATTTGTAAGTAATGACAATTTCGTTGCTTCCTTTGAGGGACGTTCCGCTACGGTTAATGAATCCATTGCAATATATAATGTGATTAATTATGCTAATACATGCCCTGAATCAGTACGTAGCAGTATACTACCACAGGGTAATGCAGTAAACATCGAATTTACGATTACACTAGATCGTATCTTTACCTGTTTAGATGAGTCTGAGAACGATAATTTTAAATCATTCTTTAGAAATGAAATTTTATTGAATATTTTCACTGAAGAAGATATAGATAATCTTTCATATACTAGAAAGAAGACTGATGAAGAAGTTCAAGATGACTTTGATAAAGAAATTGATGAAATTATTTTCTTAGAAGAAGAAGGAGGTGATGAAGATGAAGACTGATAAAGATTGTAAGTTTATTGGAGAGATTGTAAAATCTCTTAAAGATAAAACTTGCACAAGATTTAGATTGAAAGCAGAACCATTATCTTTTGATACAAATCGACACCTAGATATACAACACATTTCGTTATATATCTCTTCCGAAGAAATTAGTGTTGTATTTAGTAATGGTTATATTAGAATTGATTTAAATACGTTAGAAAGTGATGTAGCTGGTAATACATTTACCGATACAGTTGAGGTATCTAAACTACTTAATATTATTGAAACGAAAATATTGTTAGCTAATATTAAAGAGGAGAATAAGTAAAATGACACAAGTCCCTGGATTGAATATTGATTATAGTAAAGGTACTTTTTATTATTCATTTGCATTTTATTCAAAGAATGAAGAGCATTTGAATAAAGTAGTTGAATCTTTCGCTGAGTATTATGGTTGCAACAGTGCTTACC
>ERZ773018.1247-NODE-1247-length-13827-cov-2.465001_pt1 | contig 13827 bp, 10 predicted proteins | sample MGYA00580840_ERZ773018 | MGnify/ENA primary metagenome ERZ773018 (study PRJEB29015, sample SAMEA2738125) | human oral metagenome | biome: human oral; feature: human-associated habitat; material: saliva | place: China | collected 2256 ... | reverse complement strand
TTTTAGTCCTGGCTATGAGGATTATGAGAATTATGGTGGTGCCGGCGGAGGTTATACTCCCGAAGAAACCCCTCCAGAACCAGGTCCTCCACTAAAATTGAAGAACCTGCCTGGTATGTGTAGACAAGCTAATAATACTGCAGAATGTGGAATGTTCGCATTTGATTATCTCTCTAAATTTTATGGAGGAGATAAAATGGGAATACATAAAGATGATTTTGCAGAGGCTATTGGACATAACCAATTTCTTGCTCTTCAACGCTTTTCTCTTCCAAGTAGTCCAGGTTTAGATAGCTGGCAATATGAAAGAATACGAGATACTTTTTTTAATAACACACATCTTGATGGAAGTGTGGATCAAATAAAAGACGCTCTAAAGTCGGGTAATCCTATTATCTGTTCTTTAAGTCAAGGTTATGGAATAACCAATAACGGAATAGCTGAATATGCACACGCAGTAGTTATAGTAGGCTATGATGAAGCCACTAATCAAATTACTTATGCTGATTCTCTAAAAGGAAATAGATTGCAGACTGTAACCTATGATGCTTCTTTATTTAAATATCAAGATAGAATAGAAGGATTAAAAGATTCTCCTGAAGTGAATAAATATAAGTATGACAAAAATGATTGGTGGTCTAAATGTCAAATAGATACTCAAGTTAATTAATATTAGAATATGAAAAAAGTATTAATTCTAATTCTCTTTTTCTCATTTTCTAATAACATTGTTTTCTCTCAAGCCCAAGAAAGTGTTTACGACTGCGAAAACTTTGGAATAGGAGCTCGCTTTTACAACACACAATATTTTGATATTATTATGCAAAATATAGAGAAAGATATTTGTATTGTCTCTATGTTTGGTTATTTTGAGAAATCTTTACAAATGCTTGAGAAGACTTTGAGAGAACACAAAGTCTCTGAAAGAAAAATTAACCTCATCATTCAGGAAATAAAAACACTTGCTGAGAATGAGGAAAAAGCTTTTGATTTTGGGAGTAAAGAGACTAAGAATGTAAATGGTATTTCTATTTTTTATACTGAGAGAAAAGTGATTTTTCCTCTCAGTATTAATTACACTATAGAGAGATATTTGGACGAGAGAAAAGCTAAAGAAGTACTTACTGATTTATTGGAAAAATCAATTAATACAGCTTATCCTATGGATTTTTTACAGAAACAGTTTTGTGTATTTCAAAAAATAGTAGTACTTTTGCAGCGATATAAAAAAGAGAAAGGCAGCAAGGAGTTGCGACCTCCCGCTGCCTGCCCGTTAATATCTGATTTTAAACAAGAATTTCTTTTTAGAAATCTGTATTAAGATAAAAACGGGTTTGAATCTAAATCGTATCTTTAAATTCATACTTTCCTCTTTATTTATCACAAAACACCTGCCCGTTTTGTATAGGCACCTTTGACTTTCAAAGGTGTTGCAAAAGTAAGGGATGCTAATGATTTTAGCAAAATTTTAACATTAGAAATTAGGGTTGCTTGCAATAGCGAGCAACCTTTTTTCTGTTTTTTCTTGTTATTTCAAAAAAACTTCGTATCTTTGCACCGAATTTTAACTGTTGGAGGGGACGTTTGAGTCCCCTCTTTTTATAGAAAATGAATTTTAAAGACCAAGTTAAAGCCTTAGTAGACAAAGCCTTAGAAGCTACTCCGACGCTGTTTCTCACTGACCTGAAAGTGTCGGCTGACAACGCTATCACCGTGGTAATTGACGGCGATAACGGGGTGGGAATTGACGATTGTATCGCCTTAAGTAGGGCTGTAGAAGCGCCTTTGGATGCTGAAGGGGCTGATTTTTCGTTAGAAGTAACTTCGTTTGGGGCTACTGAACCTTTTGTGCTACCTCGTCAGTACGCTAAAAATGTGGGTAGAACTGTGCAGATAACCACTACCGATGGCAAAGTGCAAGAAGGGGTGCTAAAAGGCGAAACAGACGGAGTGGTAACCCTTGAAACTGAAACACGTGAGCCTAAACCTGTAGGCAAAGGCAAAATAACAGTGAAAAAAGAACATTCTTTTGCCTTATCAGATATAAAAGAAGCTAAAGTAATCATTAAATTTTAATTGAACGTATATGAATAGTCTTGAATTAATCGAATCTTTCTCGGAGTTTAAAGATGACAAACTGATTAACCGCGAAACCCTTATGGCTATTTTGGAAGAGGTTTTTCGCAATACCCTAAAAAAGAAATACGGCTCTGACGATAATTTCGACATCATTATTAACCCCGATAAAGGCGACCTACAAATATTCAGAAACCGCATAGTGGTAGAAGATGGTGCTGTGACCAATGACAACCAAGAAATTGCACTATCGGTAGCTAGAAAAATAGAACCTGACTTTGAAGTAGGTGAAGATGTTTCAGAAGAAATTAAAATTAATGACCTTGGTAGACGTGCTATCTTGGCACTACGCCAAAACTTGATTTCTAAAATTCACGAATACGACAGCACGACTATCTACCGTAGGTTTAAAGACCTTATCGGACAGATAGTAGTGGCTGAAATTCACCATATTAGACACAAAGCTATCATCTTATTAGACGATGAGGGCAATGAGATTATTCTTCCTAAGGAAAAGCAAATCCCTTCGGATTTCTTTAAGAAAGGGGAACACGTGCGCGGTATTATTGAGTCGGTAGAACTTAAGAGTACGAAGCCTACTATTATTATGTCGCGCACTTCGCCTATTTTCTTGCAACGCCTTTTTGAGCAAGAAATTCCTGAGATTGCCGATGGTATCATCACGGTGAACAAGGTGGTGCGTATACCTGGTGAAAAGGCTAAAGTGGCGGTTGATTCGTTTGACGAGCGCATAGATGCTGTAGGGGCTTGCGTAGGGGTACGCGGGGCTCGTATACACGGCATCGTACGCGAGTTGGGCAATGAGAATATAGATGTGATTCCGTTTACAAATAACGTTTCGCTGCTTATTACTCGTGCTTTGGCTCCTGCGCACGTAACTTCGGTTACCCTTAATGAAGAAGAGAAACGCGCTGATGTGTTTTTGCCTAATGAAGAGGTATCGAAAGCGATTGGTAAGTCGGGGTACAATATACGCTTGGCAAGTCAGCTAACTGGCTATGAGATAGATGTGTATCGCGAAGGAATTACCGATGAGGATATAGAACTCACTGAGTTTGACGATGAAATAGAGGGGTGGATAATAGAGCAATTGCACAATGCAGGGCTTGATACGGCTAAGAGTGTATTGGAGCTTACCCCTGAAGAGCTAATGACACGTACTGACCTTGAAGAGGAAACTGTAAAGGAAATACAACGTGTATTGGCTGAAGAATTTGAATAATATTGCGAGATGGGTAGTGCCCATTTTGAAGTCTCACACGAGGGGGCGAAAACAATTGACGATTAGCAATTGAACATTGATAATTATTAAAAAAAATATATGAGCGAGGGAAAAACAATAAGAATAAGCAAGGTTTTGAAGGATGTGAACATCTCTTTGAGTACGGCAGCAGAAGAACTCAAGAAGCATAAGAATATTGAGATTGACGAGAGCCCAAATACGAAGATATCAGAGGAGGCGTATCAATTCCTTTTAAACAAATTTAGTGCAGATAAGAGTAAGCGCGCCGTTTCTAAAGAAATAGTAGAAGACAAACGGAAAGAGCGTGAGGCAATACGTATAGAGCAAGAGAAGGAGAACCAAGAGAAACGCCGTCAGCAAGAACAAGAGGTTATTAAAGCCAAAGGACACTTAGCGGGTCTGAAGCCTGTGGGCAAAATAGACTTGGACGGTGGTAAAAGTGCTGCTGAGAAACCAGCGGTGGCTGCACCGGCACCTACTCCTGCTGAAACAGTAACCCCTACGGCTACTGATGCCCCTACGGCTGCTGCTCCTGCTAAAAAAGAAGAAGCGAAAACCTCTGATTCGTCCGCTAAAAAAGACCACAAAGAGGGTAAAGAAAAGGACAAGAAAAAAGATAAGGAAAAAGACCGCAATCAGGCTGCTCAGAAAAATAAAACTGTGTATCAGAACCCGCTCATTCAGTCAGTTGCCCCTCCTAAGAAAAAGGAAAACACTCTTAAGCACAAAGAAGAATACACCCCCGAAGCTCCTATAGGAATCATTGAAACTCAGTACCAAAAACTTACAGGTCCGAAGGTAGTGGGCGAGAAGATTGACCTTAGTCAGTTTGAGAAAAAGAAGAAAAAGAAGAAGAGAAGTAGAGGTAAGGATAAGGAAAAAGACGCTCAGACAACTACTGTTGCTAATGCTGCTAACGACAGCGAAAAACGCAAGCGCAAGCGCATACGCAAAGATGAGCCTAATGCTGCCGCAGCGGGCAAAGGCGAGAGTGCTAAGAAAGAGAAAAAAGCTAAAATATTCGCTAAAATAGAGCCTACCGAAGAAGAGGTACAAAAGCAAGTACGCGAAACCCTCGAACGCTTACAAGGCAAGACTACCAAATCGAAAGGGGCTAAATACCGCAAAGAAAAACGAGAAACTCACCGCCAAAAGGCAGAACAAGAACTCGCAGAACAAGAACAACAAGAGAAAATCTTGAAGCTAACGGAGTTCGTGACCGTTAATGAGTTGGCTACGATGATGGATGTGCCTATCAACAGGGTTATCGGGGCTTGTATGACACTTGGTATTATGGTGACGATGAACCAACGCCTTGATGCTGAAACGCTTAGCATCGTAGCTGAAGAGTTTGGTTTTGAAGTAGAATTTGCTACTGCCAATATTGAAGAGGCTATACATATAGAAGAAGATAAGCCAGAGGATTTGGTACCTCGTGCGCCTATCGTAACGGTAATGGGACACGTAGACCACGGTAAGACTTCGCTATTAGACTATATACGAAAAGAAAATGTGATAGCTGGCGAAAGTGGAGGTATCACTCAGCACATAGGTGCTTATGGGGTGAGACTTGAGAGCGGTGAACGCATCACTTTCCTCGATACCCCAGGACACGAAGCCTTTACAGCGATGCGTGCTCGTGGTACTAAGGTTACTGACATCGCTATTATAGTGGTAGCTGCCGATGACGATGTGATGCCGCAAACTAAAGAGGCTATCAGCCACGCACAGGCAGCGGGTGTGCCTATCATTTTTGCTATCAACAAAATTGATAAACCTAACGCTAACCCTGACAAGATAAAAGAACGCTTGGCGGGTATGAACCTCTTAGTAGAAGAGTGGGGCGGTAAGATACAATCGCAAGATATTTCGGCTAAGAAAGGTATAGGCGTACAAGAATTGTTAGAAAAAGTGCTTTTAGAAGCTGAGGTACTTGAACTGAAAGCTAACCCTAATAAGGCGGCTATCGGTACCGTAGTGGAAGCGGCTCTTGACAAAGGACGCGGGTATGTATCGACCGTACTGGTAGAAAACGGTACGCTGCACGTAGGGGATTATGTGTTGGCGGGTACTAACTCGGGCAAAATACGCGCTATGCACGATGAGCGCGGCAAGAAAGTGAAAGAAGCAGGGCCTTCTACCCCTATCACTATTTTGGGCTTAGATGGCGCTCCGCAAGCGGGTGATAAATTCTATGTATTTGAAGACGAAAAAGAAGCTAAACAGATAGTGGCTAAACGCGCACAACTACAGCGCGAACAGTCAGTACGCACTCAGCGCCACATCACTTTAGATGAGATAGGTAGACGTATAGCTCTTGGCGACTTTAAGCAGCTGAATATCATTTTGAAAGGGGACGTAGATGGTTCGGTAGAAGCTCTTACCGATTCCTTCCAAAAACTCTCTACCGAAGAGATACAAATCTCGATTATACACAAGGGAGTGGGTGCTATCACCGAATCGGATGTGCTCTTGGCTTCGGCTTCAGATGCTATCATCATAGGCTTCAACGTACGTCCGATGACAAACGCTCGTGCTTTGGCAGAGAAAGAATCGATAGATATACGTACTTACTCAATTATCTACGATGCTATCAACGACCTTAAAGACGCTATGGAGGGTATGTTATCGCCTGTATTTAAAGAAGAAGTAACCGGTACGGTGGAAATACGCGAGCTCTTCAAGATATCGAAAGTAGGAACAATAGCCGGCTGTATGGTGACTGATGGTAAGATATATCGCAATTCTAAAATCAGACTTATACGCGATAACGTAGTGATTTACACCGGAGAGTTATCTTCGCTTAAACGCTTCAAAGATGATGTGAAGGAAGTGAGCAAAGGTTACGACTGCGGATTGCAAATTAAGAACTACAACGATATTCACGAAGGTGATGTAATAGAAGCCTACCAAGAGGTGGCAGTGAAGAAAAAACTGTAGTATAAAAATACCTAAATAATAAAGGCTGTACAAGTATTCGCTGTACAGCCTTTATGTTTTTAACAAAAAAAACTTGCACTCTTGTGTTTCTTTTCTTAATTTTGCATTAGAAATTATAAAAGATTGAACTATGAAAAACAAAAAATGGATTTACATTGCGATAGCAGTCGTTTTAGGCTTCTATCTCATCAGTACTTACAACGGACTGGTGGCACAAAGGCAAGAGGTAAAGGCCAAATGGGCACAGATAGAAGTGCAGCTACAGCGGCGTACTGACTTGATACTTTCGTTAGTAAAAACGGTAAAAGGTTATGCAAAGCACGAAAGTGAGACCCTTGAGAAAGTAACACAAGCACGTGCGAAAGCTACCCAAATAACGGTAGACCCTGACAAGTTAGATGCCGAATCAATGGCGAAACTAACTCAAGCTCAAGGAGAGTTATCACAAGCCTTAGGGCGATTAATGATGATAACTGAGTCCTATCCTGACCTGAAAGCTAACCAGAACTTTACGATGCTACAGACCGAAATTTCGGGCTGCGAGAACCGTATATCGGTAGAGCGCAAGCGCTATAACGATGCGGCTAAAGTGTTTAACACCACTATACTGAGTTTTCCTAACATTGTTGCTAATTTCTTAGGATTTACAGAGGTGGCTTATTACCAAGCTGATGCAGGAGGTAACAAAGTTCCAGACTTTGAGTTCTAAACCATTCCTATTAAAAATTTATTTTTATGAAACGGTTTGTTTTAGCACTGCTTTTTTGGGGCTTGCTTCCCTTTGGGGCTATGGGGCAAAACACTCCTACTGCTGAAGCTACCCGAGCACCTCAAAAATTCTATACCATAGAGCAGGTGCCTAACGTACAGTTAGAGAATGCTGCTCAGTATGTTACCGACCCTCAAGGGATACTCAGCGTGCAAGAGCGTGATAGTCTGAATGCTATCAGCAGGCAGTTGCGCGATAGCACTACTAGCCAAATGGCAATAGTTATACTGCCTGCTATAGACCTTGATAAGTACGACGATGTCCGCGATTTTGCCAATCAGTTGTTTAACTACTGGAAATTAGGCGAAAAAGGAACAGACAATGGGGTACTTGTATTGCTGCTCACTGAGCCAGAGCAACGCGAAATTACTTTTGAGGTAGGCTACGGGTTAGAAGAGTACTTACCCGACGGACTCTGTAAGCATATACAGACAGAACTGATGATTCCGGAGATGAAAAAAGGGAATTATGGCAGCGGACTGCTTATAGGCGCTGTTGAAATAAACAAAATCATCAGAGGGAAATCAGAATTTGCGAATGACTACATCCGCAAAAAGGAGGAAGAGGATAGCTTTATGACAAAAGTAATGCTATTTTTACTCTCAATAATAGGTTTTCTTACTTACTTATTGGGGTATAAGCCCCTTAAAAAGATAGTAGATGACCCTAACCTTTCTGATTATCAAAAATATGTACAGCTGAAAGAAAACAATTCGATGTGGGGCTGTGGCTGTTTGTTTACCATTTTGTTTCCGTGCCTACCATTAGGTATCATTTATTTTCTAATGGTAAAAAGACTTAGAAGGCGACAACTCTCTGCTATAGTATGCGACAATTGTGGAGAGAAAAACTCTCAGCAGGTAAGCACACAAGATGATGAAAGTGTGACAAACTACTTTTTCACCTGTAGCAAGTGTGGAAAAGTACACAAAGAGAGCATAAAAAAGACTGTACATTCTAGTTCACAAACAGGTAGCAAATCAAGCAGAAAGGACGACTCGTATGACAGCAGTAGTAGTTCGTATAACAGAAGTAGTAGTTCGTACAGCAGAAGTAGTAGTTCCTATAGTAGATCATACGGAAGTAGCAGCGGCTCTTATGGCGGTGGTAGTTCTGGAGGAGGAGGTGCTTCTACTAAATTTTGATCTTAAAAAATACGCATAACCGATGGCAATCAGTTGTATCATAGTAGATGATGAACCAATGGCACTACAGCTATTAGAAAGCTATGTGCTGAAAACTCCTTTTTTGGAGTTGGTGGGTAAATATACTAATGCAATAGATGTATTGCAATACTTCTATGAAGGTGGCGACGCTGAACTGATATATATGGACATACAAATGCCCGAACTAACAGGGCTGGAGCTCTCTAAAAAACTGCCTCCTCACACGCGTATTATCTTTACCACTGCCTTTGACCAATATGCTATAGAGGGGTATAAAGTGAATGCCATAGGCTATTTGCTGAAGCCTTTTAATTACCTAGAGTTTTTAGAAACGGCAGAAAAGGCAATGTTATTGGCTTCTGCGCCTACGGAAAAGACGGCTACGCAGGATTATATGTTTGTAAAAGCTGATTATAAGCAAATAAAAGTGCCTTATAGCGATATTCTTTATATAGAAGGTCTTAAAGACTACGTAAAGATATATCTTACCACCCAACCACAGCCCTTGGTGACCCTGCTGAGTTTGAAGAAATTAGAAGAGCAGCTGCCCGCAGAGCGGTTTATGCGTGTGCATCGCTCATTTATAGTCGCCTTAGACAAGGTGCAAGTGGTAGAACGTAGCCAGATAGTATTCGGCAACCAACGCATAACGATAGCCGATGCTAACAAAGAGGCTTTTTTGCAACGAGTGAGAATTAATTCAGAAAATTGATTTTGTATAACCAACAGAATAAAAGAAAGAAATAACTATGAACAAAAATACAGTATTAGGCTGGGCTGCCCTGTTAATGGTAGTGATTGGCTTTATTCTTATAGGACTTGCTGCTTTCAAATACAACGAAATAGCAGGTTGGGGCTTTGGCACGGTAGGCATTGGCTTTTTTGCCATTGCGTGGGTGTTTAACGCTCTGAAAGGAAGAGTATAACAATTAACTGATTTGCCAATTAGCCAATTGGTAAAATCAAATAAATTAATAAAAATGAATATTCCAGAACAATTTCAAGTAAAGCCTTATAGGCAAGAAACGTATTTAATAAATGGCGAGTTGAGGAAGTGGGAAGGAGAGTTTGCTAACATTTACTCCACTATTTCGTCGACTGAAGCCTATGCGCCTACCCTCTTGGGTAGTGTGCCTGCTTTAGGTGAACAAGAAGCATTAGAAGCGCTTCATTCGGCAGCCGATGCCTATAACAAAGGCAAGGGACTTTGGCCTACGATGAAAGTAAAAGACCGTATTGCGGTTATGCTTAAATTCGTAAAGCAAATGGAAAAGCAACGCGATGAGGTGGTAAAACTAATGATGTGGGAGATAGGCAAAAGCCTTGACGACTCGCGCAAGGAGTTTGACCGTACGGTAGAGTATATCTACGATACTATCAATGCTTATAAGGAGCTTGACAACCAGTCCTCTAAATTCGTGCAGCGCGATGGAGTGTATGCCCTTATTAGGCGAGGGCCTTTAGGGGTAGTACTCTGCTTAGGCCCTTATAACTATCCGCTTAATGAAACCTTTGCGCTTATCATTCCTGCCCTTATTATGGGGAATGCGGTTATCTTTAAGCCTGCTAAGCACGGTGTACTACTATTTACACCGCTTTTAGAAGCCTTTCAAAACTCTTTCCCTCGTGGCGTGATAAACATTCTCTATGGTCGTGGACGCGCAGTAGCGCCCCCTATTATGCAGAGTGGTAAGGTAGATGTATTGGCGTTAATAGGCAACAGCAAAACTGCTATTGCCCTACAAGACCAACACCCTAACAAAAACCGTCTGCGCCTTGTATTTGGGTTGGAAGCTAAGAACCCTGGGGTTATACTACCTGATGCTAACTTAGATTTGGCAGTAGATGAATGCGTAAAAGGAGCTCTCTCTTTCAACGGACAGCGTTGTACAGCTTTGAAAATACTCTACGTACATGCTAAGATAAAAGATGAGTTTATCAAGCGTTTTGCCGAAAAGGTAGATGCTCTTAAGTTTGGCAATCCTTGGGATGAGAAGGTAGCCCTCACGCCGTTACCTGAGGTAGAAAAACCTGCCTTTATACAAGAACTTATAGATGATGCTCTTGCTAAAGGAGCTACTATACAAAACAAGAAAGGTGGAGAACGCACTGATAACTTTATATTCCCTGCGGTACTCTATCCTGTATCGAAAGAGATGCGAGTGTACAACGAAGAGCAGTTTGGCCCCTTAGTGCCTGTTAAACCTTTTTCTAATATCAATGAGATTATTGATGAAATATCAGAGTCTAAATATGGACAGCAGATAAGTCTGTTTGGAGAAGACCCTCAAGAACTCTCGCCTCTTATTGATATGTTAGTGAATATGCTCTGTAGGGTAAACCTTAATAGTCTATGCCAAAGAGGGCCTGATGTATTCCCTTTCACAGGACGTAAAGACTCAGCAGTAGGTACCCTTAGTGTACACGATGCCTTGCGCTCTTTCTCTATTCGTACCTTTGTGTCATTCCAAAACAATGAGTATAACGACCGTATAGTAGAGAATCTGCTGCGCACAGGGGCTTCTAACTTCATCAATACAGATTTCATACTATAAACAAAAAAAGAGCGTTTTTACACGCTCTTTTTTTATTACATCATTTTTGTTTATCTCTTTATTAACCTAAGTAATTCGCCTATCCATAGCACTAAGCTAGTGGCTCCGATAATTAAGCACCAATCAGTTAGGAGCAAAGGGGTAACACTGAACATCGCTCCACCAAAGGTGGTAATCACTACCTGACCAATGATAATAGCTGCTGCTATCATTATAAAACCTTGACTTTTCCCTATTTCAGCAAAGGCGCTCCTACCAGTGCGATAGGCTTTGGCATTGAACATATTCCAGAATTGAAGCATCACAAAGATAGAAAAGAAAAGAGAGAGCTCATAAGCTGATAATCCGTTTTCAAAACTTCCGAAGTGGAAGAAATTAGCGAAATAATCAGTGATACTAAACTGAGTGAGGCTTGTGATATCTTCATTCTTAAAGTATTGTATAAATCCGAAGAGCAGCAATACAAACAGTCCGCCAACTCCGAAAATGCCACGTGCCATTTCTTTAGTGATAATGTTAGCTTTACGCTGACGCGGAGGGTCGTTCATCACACGCTGGCTTGGAGGTAGAGAAGCAAGGGCTAAGGCAGCAAAGGTATCCATTATGAGGTTTACCCATAGCATCTGAGTGACTGTTAGAGGCGATTGTACCCCTAAAAACGCTCCGAAGAGCACAATGATACAAGCCGCCACATTTATAGTCATTTGGAAGAGGATAAACCGCTGAATATTTAGGTATAATGAGCGCCCCCACATTACAGCTTTGCCTATACTGCTGAATGAATTGTCTAAAATAGTGATATCACTGGCTTCTTTGGCTACGGAAGTGCCATCGCCCATAGAAAGTCCTACTTGAGCAGCTTTTAGGGCAGGGGCATCATTAGTGCCGTCACCAGTTACGGCTACTACCTCGCCGCGCTGCTGTAGGAGGTTCACTAAGCGGGCTTTATCGAGCGGACGGGCGCGCGAAATAACACGTAGGTGAGGAATACGCTCTAATAGCTCAGCATCATTTATCGCAGCAAATTCAGCTCCTGTGATGTGGTTGATATCGCTACAACTTTCGTCCCAGAGTCTTATTTGTCGTGCTATTTCTTTAGCTGTGCCAGGGGTGTCGCCGGTTACTATCTTCACCTGTATGCCTGCGTGCATACACTCTTCTATAGCAGCAGGTACATCAGCTCGTACAGGGTCGGCAATAGCTGTAATGCCGATAAACTGCAATCCGTTGATTACTAACTTTCCGTTTTCTGAAATAACGGTTTTAGGGTCGTCAATCACCTTGTAAGCAAAGCCTATGGTGCGCATAGCTTGCTGTTGGTATTGTAATAGTTTACCCTCGAAGTCGGTTTGCGAAATAGTAGAGCAGAACTCCCCGCCCTCGTGGCAGAAAGTCATCACTATTTCAGGAGCACCTTTTACATACAATATATTTTTACCCAAAGCTGCTGAGCGTACCAATGTTGCCATATATTTGCGCTCGGTAGAAAAAGTGAGTTGCTGTATCACCTGGCACTCTTCGCGTATGGGTAGGTAATTTATGCCTTTGCCATAGAGCCAAAGCAGTAGGGCACCTTCGGTAGGATTGCCCAATACGGTAGGCTTTTCTTGAGCTGAAAAATCTAAATAAGCAGTAGAGTTTACCGCCATTGATTCGGCAATGAGCTTTTCATCGGCAGAAGGATTGAAATACGTTTCGTAGATGGTCATTTGGTTTTGGGTGAGGGTACCTGTTTTGTCGGTGCAAATAACGGTAGCTGCCCCCATTGTTTCGCAAGCGTGCATCTTGCGCACAAGGTTGTTAGTAGCCATCATTCGGCGCATACTATAGGCTAAGCTCAGAGTTACACTCATAGGGAGCCCCTCAGGGACGGCTACCACTACCACAGTGATAGCAATCATCACAGTATTAAGAAGATAACCGCCGAAATCGACCCAATCGATAGCACTTAAGCTGTGCGATGGGTTATGAAAATAGAGGAACAAACGCCCTACTAATACTAAGGCAGCAATTGCGTAACCAATGCGGCTCATAAGGCTTGCTAGCTTGTGTAGCTGTTCATCTAAAGGCGTTTTTACTGAACTGTCTATCTGCACGCCCTCGAACACTTTGCCGTATTCGGTGGCATCGCCTACTTTCTTCACTTCTATCACTCCGTGTCCATCGGCTACTGAGGTGCCCCTACACACATAGTTAGAGGGGTAAGTGGCTTCTGCCTCAAAGTCAGCGGGGTCAGTAGTTTTATGTACGAGAGGTTCTCCTGTAAGGGTTGATTCGTTGATATGCAGTGAGATAGCCTCTAAAAGCTCTCCGTCAGCAGGCACTTCTTCGCCTGTTTCTAAAAGTACAATATCGCCTACTACTATATCTTTTTTGAGCACTTGCGATACGCGTTCTTCGCGGATAACCTTGTAGTAAATATCGTCATTTACTTGGTTGAGTATTTCGAACTGCTTATTGGCTTTTACTTCAAAGTAGAATGCTACTCCTGTAGCCAAGAAGATAGCGAAAAAGATGCCTACTGGTTCTAAGAAAGCATCAAAACCTTCGCCTAAGGCAAAAAAATCATAAGCCGAGACACCAAAGGAGCAGGCTAATGCTACTAAGAGAATGAGAATAATAGGGTCGGACAGTTTTTCTAAAAACTGTTTCCAGAGGGGTACACCTGCTACTGATGAGAAGGAATTAGCCCCGTGTTGGGCGCGACTTTCGAGTACTTGAGCCTCGGTAAGCCCTTTGTAATGATGTTTTGCCATAAATAATATTAGCTTTAATAGTAAGAGGACTAAAACCTAAATTTTAGTCCTCTCTTTTTGTATAACATTTAAAATACAATATAAAATGAAGTGGAGTCGGAGAGAATCGAACTCTCGTCCAAATAAGTCATCAAAAGGCTTTCTACATACTTAGTTTTTGTTTGATTTTCGTCGCAAAGCTGACCAAAAACCGCCCACTTTGCGCTTAGCTTCTTAATAGTTAAGAACCGTTGGCAGAAGCGAACCGCAGGTTCAATGTTGACTTTTATGGTGCCTCTGTACGAAACGCCGTCAACAAGGG
>ERZ773018.1245-NODE-1245-length-13843-cov-2.667972_pt1 | contig 13843 bp, 8 predicted proteins | sample MGYA00580840_ERZ773018 | MGnify/ENA primary metagenome ERZ773018 (study PRJEB29015, sample SAMEA2738125) | human oral metagenome | biome: human oral; feature: human-associated habitat; material: saliva | place: China | collected 2256 ... | reverse complement strand
CGAGTGTGGCCAGAAATGCTAGCCCGGGGCTCAAGATGGGTCTTTGGTTTATTGTGGGCACTCCCAGTACTTGCCTCCATGGCTTTTGGTAGCCCAGTTTATGCCACCCCAACTATTAGTTTGACTATACCAGCTACCCCTGTTGAGATTGATTTTTCGATGTCGGAAGTGCGATCCTCGGCCTTCAAGAAGAGTACTATTATCCAACCTGTCGTCACTACGGATAATCCTCAAGGATATACCCTATATTTATCAAGTATCGATGAGAATACTTCACTAGATAATGGTACCTATGATCATATTAATTCAATTTCGACCGGCCTCAACGAGACTGCTTTTACCGCAAGAACATGGGGGTACTCGCTTGATAACACTAACTTTAAGCCTATTCCAAAAGCCAGTAACCCTGATAAAATCGCCGAATCGCAGCTTCCAGCAACTGCTGCTACCCCTGCTACGGTTAATTTTGGTGTAAAGGTTGCTCCAGACCTCTATGAAGGTACCTACCAGAAGGAGATTGTTTTTACTGCAATCACCAACACAGTAAAGACCGTTAGTTATATGGATAATGGTTGGAATACAATAACTCGCTTGCAGTGGCTAGCCGATCAGAATGCTGGTCATGACATCACAATTAAGCGTGGATATTCGATCCCCTATCCAGGTTTCTGTGGTCACTATATCAATAAGTGTTTTCCACATACAGCCCTAGGGACTTCTACTGATGATTATGAGACCATTATCTGGACCGATACCGATACTCACACTATCTATTTTTACAGTGAAAAAGACATCATCTATGTCAATGAGGATGCAAAAGGCATGTTTAATGACATAATGAAAAACGCAGGCCCCGGCAGTGTTACTATTGATCTCACAGGGCTTGATTTTTCCAAGGCAAAGGATCTCTCAAGCTTATTTGCAAAGAATAAGATTAAATCCATAGAATGGGGTAATTTTAATACTGAGAGCGCTGAAACAGTCAGTAAAATGTTCCGCGACGTAGAACCCACTAATCCATCTAATTTCCCTATAGATTTTACAAAAATTAATACTCGAAACGTAAAAGACTTTTCTTATATGTTTAATGGTTCAAAAATATCTTCACTGAACCTAAACGGCATTGATACAAGAAAAGCTACGAATATGGCTGGTATGTTCTCTAGTATGGACAACCTCTCTGTGTTAGACGTTGCTCCACTGAATACGTCAAATGTTACAGACATGTCAAGTATGTTTGCAAGTATGCATGGTCTTACAAATATTCAAAACCTTTCAAGTCTAGATACCTCGAGGGTAGAAAGTATGTCAAGTATGTTCTCAGATCTTGGCAGCATAACTAGTCTAGACCTCTCTGGCCTCAATACGTCCTCAGTAACTAATATGTCGTATATGTTTGCTTCTTCTGCTGCACTTACGGATTTGGATCTTACCACTTTTGATACACATGCAGTAGAGAATATGGCTGGAATGTTTAGTGGTATGACGAATCTCCGTAATCTTAATATGTCAGGCCTTGATACTTCCAGTGTTACCGATATGTCATATATGTTCAATGGAATTATGGGGATGTCAACCATAGATTTAAGTCCCCTTAATACCTCTTCCGTAATTGACATGACCGCAATGTTCCAGGACTCAAAAAATCTTACCCATCTTGATCTATCAGGTTTTGACACGACTCATGTCGAAAATTTCACAAGTATGTTTAGTGGTGTTAATAATATGACCACCCTTGATCTCACCAGTTTCCATACACCTCAAGCAACAGACATGTCTTCTATGTTTATGGAGATGTCATCACTAACGAATCTAATAATGCCAAACTTCGACACTTCTAATGTTACACAGATGTATTCTATGTTTAATGGTCTTACTAGTATGACCACCCTTGACCTCTCTCATTTTAATACAAGCCAAGTTGTAAGTATGGGCGCAATGTTCCAAAATACCCCACAACTTTCACATCTCAATCTCAGCTCATTTAATACCTCACAAGTGACGGATATGTCTTCAATGTTTGAGGAAGGTATGGCAGACAATAGTGTACTGGACCTGTCAAGCTTTGATACTGCGCAGGTATCTTCCGCCTACAATATGTTCAGCAATGCTCGCTCTCGTACAATTTTTGCCTCTAATTCATTTGCCCTTGACATAGATGACAGTCAAGACTTGTTCTCTGAAAATAATAATCTTATTGGTGGCAATGGCACTGTTTTTTCCGCCAGCAACCCAACCAACAAAACCTATGCTCGTATCGACGAACCAGGTACCCCAGGCTACTTTACAAGAAAGCTATAATTATAACAGCTACTCCTGGTTATTTTTTCCATCACGGTTTCCATATTCTTTTCATAGTTATTATGGTAAAATTAAATTGCTTATTGGCTATAAGCAAACAAAAAATAGAGTAAATAGAGTAAATAGGAGTTTTACTTGAGAACAGGACTGCGAAAACCCCCATTTTTTAATGGTCAAGGTCCAGTAATTATTGTCATCGGCTTAATTTTTACAAGCCTTTGCCAATTTTTCCTTAACCAGACCGTTGTTTTTGCCGCTCCATTGATCTCAGGAAGCGGCACCGTTTTGTCTACCTCTGTTTCTCATTCCACGGTTAATCTTGATTTTTCTGCTCAAGAATTTCGTGCCTCTGCTTTTAAAAACTCAACCATTCAATACCATATTAATACCACCAACGCCACCGGAGCTATGTCCTATATTTCTAGTATTGACGAAGACACGCATTTAAATCATTCCGATACTGATATTCATCAAAAGTTTGAGTCGATTGCGACTCCCCTATCAGAGACTAGTTTTGCTCCAAAAACTTGGGGTTATCGTAAATCAAAGACTAGTATCAACGGGAACTTTAATCCTATTCCCAAGCGCAGTAATCCAGACCTCTTATATAATGAAACTACCGCAGTCAATACCTCATATCATATCGATTTTGGGGTCAAATCCTCGCCGGATCTTATTGAAGGGACTTTTGAAAAACAGATAGTTCTCACTACTATTGCCAACCCTGTTCCGACTACTGCCACCCTTCAGAATGGCTTTCAATTTAGTAATATTGTCTATAACTTAAATCCTAATCATGATACTGAGAATTTTAAACCTTCAGCCACACCTCCGGCAAATCTTGCGGCTGCCACGAAGATTTCGACTAGTAGCTCCACGGTTCCAGTATACGCTTGGTATGATAACTCCGATAAGACTGTCTATTGGTGGAGTGATGCCGATATTGTTTATGCCGACCAGAATTCAGCCTACATGTTCGGTCGCATTAATAAATATGCTAATCCACTGAAGGTGATAGATACAAGGGGAATTAATACCAGTAGAGTTAAAATGATGACCAGAATGTTCTACGCCGGTCGTTGGCCGATCAAAGAAATTATTTTAAATGAATTCGATACCTCAAATGTCGAAGATATGTCAGAGATGTTTGCTGTGGATCCGTTTGGTACTGTGACCGACCTGCCTGAGCCGCTCAATCTTACAAGTTTCGATACCAGGAAGGTCATTAGTATGCGCAGTATGTTCTCTGGGACATATAATGAAGAAATTGATATTTCAAGTTTTGATACCAGCAGCGTTACGGATCTGTCATACATGTTCGATGATTCAAAGGTTAAAAAGGTCTATGCTCCAGCCAATCTTAATACGGCAAACGTGGTGGATTCGACCGATCTCTTCCATGATGCAGTTAACCTTATTGGTGGTAATGGTACAACTTATAGCGCTGCAAACGCTTCAAATCTTAATTACTTTAAGGTTGACGAGGTCGGCAGTCCTGGTTTCTTTACTGCTGCACCATAATAAGTGTTCTCTTAAAAAGTTTTCGATATTCTTGGTTGCAATAAGTGGCATTACTGTTCCGCTTATGTTAAAATAAGATTATAAATAAGGTCTAAAAATAAATGAGAAAAATCAAACAAATATTTGAAAGTGTCCGTCAAAAATTATTTTTGGACAGCAGCCTAACTTTAAAGAGTGCTCGTCTTCTTTATCTAATCCCGATGACTGGGCTCATTATAACCACCCTTATCTTCGGTGCGATTATTTACATCTCTTCCGAAAAGTCTACTTTTGCTGCGCCTGGTACTCCATCTCAAGCTCCAACTCTTACTCAAACCATATCAACAACCTCAATTAATTTTAGTTTTAATAGTAATGATTTACGAACTTCTGCTACAAAAATCCTATCAACAGATGTTAAGCCAAGAACCAATAATGTGACTGGCCTTACTACGACAATTTCAAGCATCGATGAAGATACTAGTCTAAACAGTACCGACCTCGCGAATACTGATAGAATCACTTCAACAGATGGTATGTATCTACAAGCAAAAACTTGGGGATACCGATATCGACAAAATCCTGGAATTACAAATTATGTAATGAGTCCTATACCAAAAGCTAGTGCTCCAGATACGATTTTAAGCACAACCAATAGTTCGCCAGTAGATTTGCGTGTAGATTTTGGAGTGAAAGTGTCTCCGAACTTGACATCAGGTGTATATCAAAAACAAATAATCATCACATCATTTACTAATCATGTTCCAACAACAGCAAAATTTTTGCAAGGCCAACAATTTATGCGTAAATTAAGGCCAGTTAATCCCAGCCATGATACAAATATTTTTAAGCATTCACCATCAGCGCCGCCTAATATTTCTACTGCAACACTTGTATCGGCCCCCGAATCACAATATCCAATTTACGCCTGGTATGACGTTGGTCAAAAAACTATTTTTTGGTGGAGTGAGGCAGAAATTTCGTATGCACATGAAGATGCAACTCTAATGTTCAGCGGTATAAATTTTCAGAATTCGTCATATCACTTACAATTACTTGACTTGCGCGGCATAAATACCAGTCGCACAAAAAATATGACACTCATGTTTGCAGAGAATTATCATCAGATAAAACACATTGATCTCAGTGAGTTTGATACAAGTAACGTTGAGGATATGAAGGGAATGTTCGTAGGCATTGCAGATTCTCCAAACAATCCCCATCCAATAATCCCTGATCCGATTGATTTTTCGAAATTTAATACTTCAAAAGTAACCAACATGGCACAAATGTTCATAAAATCACTTTTGCCATCGATCGATATCGGACATTTTAATACTAGTAATGTTACGAACATGGACACAATGTTCTTTGGTGCAAAAAACGTAACAACACTAAATCTTGCAAACTGGGATACAAGAAAAGTTGTATATATGAATTCCATTTTTTCTCATTTGCCTAGCTTAATTAGTCTTGACGTGTCTAATTGGAAAAATAATTTAGTTAAAGATTTTAGTAGTCTTTTTTCAAATCTAGTGTCATTAACTACATTAAATATTAGTGGTTTTACTACACCAAGAGCTACAAATATGGCCGGGATGTTTAATGGTGTCAAGAGATTAGCGAATCTTGATCTCTCTAGCTTTGATACTCATTTAGTTACGGATATGTCAAGAATGTTTCAAGATATGGAGTCTCTAAATACTATTAATCTATCCAGCTTTAATACATCAAACGTAACTAGTATGAATAAAATGTTCTTTATGACTAATGCCAATCCTCCTATTACCAATTTGGACCTTTCAAGCTTTAATACTAGCGCCGTTACGGATATGGAGCGCATGTTCGTTGGTCTGGCTAACTTGCAAAATCTTAATCTTAGTTCTTTTGATACACGTAATGTCACAAATATGGAGGCTATGTTCTATTACACATTCGTCACACATCCAAATGGTATACTCGATATTTCAAATTTTAATACTAATCGAGTTAATCGCATGAACGGCATGTTTAACTATATGAAGGTTAGGACAATTTACGCTTCTCCAAATTTTGTCACCAACTCACTAATTCCGCAACCCTCTAATATCTTCATGGATAATGATAATCTTACTGGTGGCAATGGTACCACCTATGCCTGGCCAAACTATACCTCAAACTTCGCCCATATCGACACCCCTGGCAACCCTGGTTACTTTACTCAAAAACCGTAATCAGCTCTAGCTCTGTAAAAAAAATATTGCCAAAAAACCGCTTTGGCGTTATAATAAGAAAGACTTCTGGGTCGGTAGCTCAGTTGGTTAGAGCACGGGCCTTTTAAGCCCGGTGTCGAGGGTTCGAGCCCCTCCCGACTCACCAGAATTTCGATTTTAAACAGCCCTTGTAAGAGGCTGTTTTTGTTTTTACAAATCTACATTCCGCTTATCCTACCGAAAAATGTCAAAATATGGTATGATAAACCAAGTTTAATATTAATATTCTTATCACAAAAACTAGTCTTAATCTTTTTGTGGTAATCAAAGGGCAAATTCATGGAGAATAAGGAACAAATTCGCAACGTAGCAATTATTGCTCACGTTGACCACGGCAAGACCACTCTAGTCGACGCTTTATTAAAACAATCTAATACTTTTCGCGATAATCAAGCGGAAATGAGCCAAACTCTTATTATGGACTCAGGCGATCAGGAGCATGAACGTGGTATCACTATTACCGCCAAGCAAACCGCCGTCTATTACGACGGATACAAAATTAATATTATTGACACTCCTGGTCACGCTGACTTTTCTGGTGAAGTTGAACGTACTCTCAACATGGCTGACGGTGTGCTTCTTGTTGTTGACGCTCAAGAAGGTCCAATGCCTCAAACCAAATTCGTTTTAAAGAAAGCCCTTGATTTAAAACTCAAACCTGTTGTTATTATTAATAAAATTGATAAACCAGCTGCTCGCATCGAAGAGGTAAAGGATGAAATTTCCGACCTCTTCCTCGAGCTTGCCACTGATGAGTCACAACTAAACTATCCAATCTACCTCGCTGTTGCTCGTGATGGTAAGGCTGGCAAAACCACTGAGCTAGACAATGATCTCCATGTTATTTTTGACTCCATCATCAACGATATTCCATCACCAAAAATCGATGAAGCAGAAGAAAAAGGTTTGCAGCTCCTGGTTGCCTCTCTCGCTGCTGATAATTACCTAGGTAAGTATGCTATTGGTAAAATTTTCCGCGGTAAGGTTAAACATGGTCAGACTGTTAAAATCATGAAAACCACTTTTGAAAATGGTGAACCACAAATTACTACTGCTAACGCTAAAATTGATCGTCTTTTCACTTATCGCGGTCTCGGTAAAGAAGAAGTCCAGGAAGCTTTTGCAGGTGATATTGTCGCAGTAACCGGTATCGCAGATGCCAATATTGGTGATACTCTCGCTTCTGGTGATCAACCTGAGGCTCTCCCTACTATTGAGCTCGAGCCGCCAACTCTCAGTATCTATATCGGCCCAAATACCAGTCCATTAAAAGGTAAAGAAGGTGAATTTACTACCTCTAGGCAGATTTCCGACCGTCTCCATAAAGAGCTCGAAACCAATATTGCTCTAAAGATTGCCCAAGATGGTCTTGGTTATAAAGTTTCTGGTCGTGGTGAGCTCCATCTCTCAGTCCTCATTGAAACCATGCGTCGTGAAGGCTATGAATTAGAAGCTGGCCGTCCTGAAGTGGTTTATAAAGAAATTGATGGCAAAAAATGTGAACCCTTTGAGGATCTCACCATTGAGGTTGCTCCTGAATATGTTGGTGCCGTATCTCAAGAACTTGGTATTCGTAAAGCTGATCTAAAAACTCAGGAACTTACTTCCGCTGGCGCCACTCGTTTTACTTATGAAATCTCTACCGCCGCCCTCATCGGTCTGCGCAACCAATTAATGACCGCCACAAAGGGAACAGTCTTGATGTCTTCCATTCCAAAGGGTTATCGAGAAATTGAAGGTAAATATAAACCAGAACGTAATGGTGTGCTTATTTCTTTTGAAACTGGTACCTCTACAGCTTACGCTCTTGATATGGCTCAAGCTCGTGGTATCCTCTTCATTCCTCCTCAAGTTCCAGTTTACCAGGGAATGATTGTTGGTCTCTCAAACAAGAAGGATGATATCGATCTCAACGTCTGCCGTGAAAAGCAATTAACCAATATGCGCACTCACGCCTCTGATGGCGCTATTCAGCTTACACCATACACCAACCTCAGTCTTGAACAGTGTCTTGACTTCCTTCTCGATGATGAACTTCTTGAGGTTACTCCAAAGAGCCTCCGTCTTCGCAAACGTCAACTCGACCCTATCAAACGTAAACGTGAGGCCAAAAATTAATTAAGGATAATATGGGCGAGCACACGTATCTTATCGATTCACATTGTCATCTACATGACCAAGAATTTTTTGCGCCAGCCGCCCAACTATCAGGCTTAAAGAATGCTGCATTAAATCGTGTAGATAAAATAGTTTGTATCGGCACTGATCATCAAGATTCTCTTAATGCCCAGCGTTTTGTTCAGGAGCACCCAGAGTCTAATCTATTTTGGTCATACGGAGTTCATCCGTCAGAGTGGCAAGCCAGTCGCTCTGCGGTTGATTTTAAAAATCAAGCTAATCCGCCAATTGCTATCGGCGAGGTGGGGCTAGATTATCATTATGGAACCTCGGACAAAAAACAACAAATTGCACTTTTTGAAGAAATGCTCCAACTTGCAATCGATCAGAATCTTCCTCTTATCTTTCACGTCCGCGAGGCCTTCGATGATTTTTTTGCTATTCTGGGCAACTTTTCAGCTGCTAATCTTCGCGGTGTAGTTCATTCTTTTACGGATAATAAGAAAAATTTAAGACGCTCGCTTGAACACGGTTTCTATATTGGCGTCAATGGCCTTGCTACCTATTCCACTCTGCCGCTACCTCCCCTCGAACGTATCCTACTTGAAACTGATGCTCCGTTTTTATCTCCTGTGCCATACCGTGGTGAGACTAATGAGCCTAGCCGCATTAAGGAAATTGCTACCTGGTTAGCAACAAAACTCCAGTTAGATCTACCAGTCGTTATTAATCAAACCACTAAAAATACCGAGGATCTCTTTGGTATATAATAAGAGGGAATATGAATTCTAATAATATCTACTTAGATTATGCCGCTGCCACCCCCGTTGATAAAAGGGTGCTTGCTGCCATGTTGCCATATTTTTCTGAAAAATTTTACAACCCCTCTGCCGCCTACCTGCCAGCCAAACATCTTCGTGGAGAATATGAAACCCAGAAAGGTTTACTCGCTAATGCCATTGGTGCTAAAGCGCCCGACCTAATTATTACTGGTGGCGCAACTGAGTCAATTAATCTCGCTTTTACAGTTTTAAAACAGAACACAGGACACTGTCTAATCTCCAGTATTGAACATGCCGCAGTGCGTGAGTCGGCTAAATCTTATTCGGCCGGCAATTTTGATGAAATAAAAGTCTCGTCTACTGGTCTAGTTGATTTAGTAGACTTACGACAAAAAATTAAAGAGGATACTATTCTAATTTCAATCGCACTCGTAAATAATGAACTAGGCACTATTCAGCCCCTCTCTGAAATTAGTCGACTCTTACAGGAGGTGCGCGAGTCTCGGCTAAAAGAAGGCAATCTTACGCCGCTCTATCTTCACTCCGATGCTTCTCAGGCGATGAATCTCCTTGATCTATCGGTTGCCAGGTTGGGCGTGGATCTGCTCACCATTAATGCGGCTAAAGTCTATGGCCCTAAGGGGATTGGCGCTCTTTATGTTGCACGTGGTGTAAAATTGTCGCCAGTTACTTTTGGTGGTGGACAAGAAATGGGTTTGCGTTCTGGAACGGAAAATGTTCCGGCCTTAATCGGCTTTGCTACTGCTGCAAAGCTTGCTAAAGAACACTTGGCTAGCTCTCGTCGCCAATATCAAGATTTTACAAGGCAATTTAAGCAGATTATCGAGCAAGAGTCTCAAATCGCTCCGCTTTGGCTTGGCGATCCAAAACATCAATTGGTTAATTTTGTTCCAGTTTGTTTTAAAGGCTTAGATGCTGAACGTCTGATTTTTAAGCTTGAAGATCTAGGAGTTTATCTCTCTACTGGGGCCGCCTGTGCTGCTTCCAAAGGACAAAAATCTCATGTTCTCTCAGCTATCGGCCTATCAGATCAAGAGATTGCCGGTTCCTTACGAGTGACGTTTGGACAGGGTAATCAGCTCGAAGATGTTAAAAAAGCCGCACACCTGATCGCTGAAGTAGTAAATCAAGAAGCAAGACGCTTAAAGTTAATATAGTGGGAGTTTTATGCAAGAAAAGATTTTAAGTTATAACCCAGAAAACTCCAATAAAACGGTTTTTGTTGGTATGTCTGGCGGCGTCGACTCCTCAGTTTCCGCCATGCTTCTAAAAAATGCCGGCTATCAAGTCGTTGGTGTATATATGAAGAACTGGTCAAGGGACCTTCCAGGTATGAGATGTCCTTGGGCTGAAGATCTAGCCGATGCTAAACGGGTTGCTACTAAACTAGATATTGATTTCCGGATTTTTGACTTTGAAGAAGAATATCATCAAAAAGTTGTCGATTATATGTTGTCAGAATTTCAAAAAGGGAATACCCCAAATCCAGACATTATGTGTAATCAAGAAATCAAATTTAAATTATTCTACGAAGTTGCCAAAGAACAGGGTGCCGACCTAATCGCCACCGGCCATTACGCCAGTTCAGATGGAAGAAACTTATTAAAAGCTGTCGACCAAAACAAGGATCAAACATATTTTCTTTACCGTATTTCAGGGGAAGCTATTGCTTCAACTATTTTTCCGCTCGGCCGCCTCAATAAACCAGAGGTAAAGCAGTTGGCTGCAGAGAATTGCCTCGATAATGCATATAAAAAAGAGTCCATGGGTGTTTGCTTTGTCGGCGAAGTGGGGATGCATGATTTTCTGAAAGAATATTTCCCGGTCAATCCTGGTGAGATTATTGATCGTGAATCAGACCAAGTGATTGGAGTTCACGACGGTGCTGTTTTTTATACCATTGGTCAGCGACATGGACTCAATCTTAGTGGTGGACTCCCCTACTACATCGTTGATAAGGATATGTCTCGAAATGTTATTTATGTTTCACGTAATCTCAATAATCCAAATCTTTGGACTAATAAATTAATACTTAAGGACATCTTCTTGCGTCCGGAATATAACAAAAATGGCGAGATTATCCCTCTCCCTCTAGATCTTGATATTCGTATTCGACACCGTGCTGCTCTGCAACCTGCAAAGCTGACTCTCGGCCAAGAAAAAAGCCAGGCGGTTCTCGAATTTACGCACGAATTCAAACGTCCCGCCTCTGGACAATCGGCTGTATTTTATCATGATGATGTTTGTCTTGGTGGCGGTATTATCATCTAGCCTACTTCTTGAAACAGGCACCACCTTTTTTCTCTTCAAAATCACGCGTGAATTCGTCGATGTATCTTAAAAGACCTATCTTCTTAATTCTTTCATCTACGCCCTTCATTTCAAAGTCCGTCCCATCCTTATGAGTTGCGGAAATTGCCTTTTCGCTCGTTGGGTCAAATTTTACAGTAATAGTATCATTCGCCGTCTTACATACTAGGCTGATTGCGCCGTCTCCAGTTAAAGCTTTTTTAATCGAAAGAAATGCAATCAATCCAATTATTCCGATAATAAACAAGGCAATTAATTTTCTCATCTTTTTTCCTAATTATGCTTATCCTTACCTTAGCACAACCACCACACAATGTCCATAAAGAATAAAGTTATATGGCCGATAAACAGAAATTCAAGCGTGATATAATATAGAGTATGAATGCTAGTGAAATCCGTCAAAAATTTCTTGAATATCAGCAAAAGCTTGGACACCAAGTTATCGCGCCTGCGAAATTGGTTCTTGAAAACGATCCAACCACTCTTTTTACCGGTTCAGGCATGCAGCCTCTTCTACCTTTTCTGCTTGGAGAACCACATCCAGAAGGCAAGCGCCTAGCTGATTCTCAGCCATGCCTTCGCCTGCAGGATATTGAGGATGTTGGTGATCCAAGACACACCACAGTTTTTGAGATGTTAGGTAACTGGTCCCTCGGTGATTATTTTAAAAATCAACAGATTCCCGCTTTCTTTAAATTCTTAACTGAAGAAGTGGGTCTAGATCCTCATAAGATCTATGTTACTTGCTTTATTGGTAGTGAAAAATATGGCATCCCAAAAGATACTGAGTCCGCTGAAATCTGGCAGCAGGTCTTTAAAGAGGCTGGTGTAGATGCTAAAATCGCTGAAATCGGCAGTGCCGAAAATGGTGCCACCAGAGGTATTAAAGAAGGTGAACATATTTTCTTCTATGATGATCATGAAAACTGGTGGAGCCGTGGTGGTGGCGTAGAGACCACTCCTATTGGCGACCCTTGTGGTCCTGATTCCGAAGTCTTCTATGATTTTGGTAAAGATAAACAAGATGTCGCGAAATATGGCAAATCTCATCCTGCCTCCGACGGTGCGCGCTTCATGGAAATTGGTAACCAAGTTTTCATGCAATATAAGCGCAATCAAGACGGTACCTTCTCTGAATTAACCAAGAAAAATATCGATTTCGGTGCTGGCCTTGAGCGTATTGCCGCAGCTGCTATGGATTCTTTCGACGTTTTCGAAACTTCACTCTTAAAACCAATCATTGTAAAGCTCGAAGCTATTTCTGGTTTAAGCTACGCTGATCACACCGAAGAAATGCGCGTGATTGCTGATCATTTGCGTGGTGCTTATTTACTTTCCGCTCAAGGTCTCGTTCCAAGTAATAAACAACAAGGCTACGCCCTTCGTCGTTTGATTCGTCGTGCGGTGATGAAAGCTACCAATCTCGGTATCGATCAAGATTTCTTGGCCCAAATCGTGCCAATTATCGCCGAAAATTACCAAGATCTCTCTGATGAAATCCTTACCAATCGTGCCGACGCCTTGAATGTTTTGATTCGCGAGGAGCAGGCTTTTCGCCGCAGTATTCATCGCGGTCTTAAGGAGCTTCATAAGCTTAAAGATCAGGGCCTTACCGGCAAAGAACTCTTTATGTTGCAGGACACCTATGGCTTCCCACTCGAATTATCCCTCGAAGAAGCTAAACAAAACCAAATTAGTCTCAGTGAAAATTGGCAAGCTGAATTCCAGGCTAGCCTCAATGAACAACGCGAGCGTTCTCAAACTGCCAGTAAAGGTATGTTCAAGGGTGGTCTCGAAGACCACGGTGAAGCCTCTGTGAAATATCACACCGCCACCCACTTACTTTTGGCTGCACTTCAGAAAATTGTCGATCCGAATATCGCTCAAGCTGGCTCTAATATTACCTCTGAGCGCCTGCGTTTTGACTTTAACCTCGATCGTAAACTCACTGATGAAGAAAAAAAGCAAATTGAAGACCAGGTCAATCAATGGATAGAGGACGACTACCCAGTTTCTTTCGCCGAATATGATAAGGCTTACGCTCGTGACGTTCTGAAGGCGCACGGTAGCTTCTGGGAAAAATATGGCGATGTAGTCAAAGTCTATACCATCGGCACCGCAGAAAATCCAATCTCGCGTGAACTTTGTGGTGGCACTCACGTCGAACATACTGGCGTGCTCGGTCATTTCAAAATTAAAAAAGAAGAATCCTCAGCCGCTGGCATTCGTCGTATTAAAGCAATTTTAGATTAAGGAGAACAGGGTGGAACAATTAGCCAAATACTTTACACCAGAATTATACGAAATTGAATTAAGAATCAATAAAGACACTGAACAGGTTCAAGGTCGAGTGAAGATTCAGGGTACTGCCAAAAGTTCCACTGTCAAACTCCATGTCAAAAATCTCAAAATTAATCAGCTAACTATCAATCAGCGCCCAGTGACTTTTACAGAGGATGCTGAAACTGAAACTATTAGCTTTACTTCGAAGGTCTCAGATGCCGAAATTAGTATCGAAGCCCGCTATTCCTTGCAACTTTCGCACGGTATGACCGGGCT
>ERZ773018.1243-NODE-1243-length-13847-cov-5.317068_pt1 | contig 13847 bp, 10 predicted proteins | sample MGYA00580840_ERZ773018 | MGnify/ENA primary metagenome ERZ773018 (study PRJEB29015, sample SAMEA2738125) | human oral metagenome | biome: human oral; feature: human-associated habitat; material: saliva | place: China | collected 2256 ... | reverse complement strand
CAGTAAGTTCGGCAATAGCATTTACCTGATCGCCTTTAGGCTCGTACTTACTCTGAAGATCAAAATCTACATGTAATCTATTAATTTCCAAAAAATCCACTCCTTAAATAGGTTGTTCTGTGAGTTAGTAGTATAAATAAAATAACTCACACAAAAGGTTAATTAATTCTTTCATTAAATATTATAATATAGAAAGAAAAATAGGGGAAGTGAAAGAAATTATTTAATTTTTACTAATTTGTATTTACCAAGTTAAAAATCTTTATAAAACATCATATTTTGTATATTTCTACTATATTTTATTTTGTTTTTTTCAGTGTATATGTTAAGATAGTATAGTATGAAAAAAGGAGGAAGTAATGGATACACAAAAAATTATATATACTTCACCGAAAAGTGAGAGAATTGATAAATTTTTACAACAAGAATTAACAGATGTTTCTAGAACAAATATCCAGAACTTAATTTCTGAAGGTTATATTAAAGTAGATGGGAATAATATTAAAACTAATTATAAATTAAAAGAAGGTAATGTTATTACTATTGAATATAAAGAACCTGAAGAATTAGACGTTGTAAAACAAGACATTCCAGTGGATATTGTCTACGAAGATAATGATTTAATTATTGTAAATAAAGCTAAAGGTATGGTTGTTCACCCATCAGTAGGACATAAGGATGGAACATTAGTTAATGCCTTATTATTCCACAGTGAACTTTCAAGTATTAATGGTACTATCAGACCTGGTATTGTTCACAGAATAGATAAAGATACGTCAGGATTATTAATCGTTGCGAAAAATGATAAAGCACACGTTAAATTATCAGAAATGATTGCGAATAAAGATGTTAAGAGAAAATATTACGCTTTAGTACACGGAAGTATTAAGCACGACTATGGAACTATTGATGCACCTATCGCTCGTAATCCAAAAGAACGTAAAGAAATGGCTATTATCGATGAGGGTAAACCATCTATTACACACTTTAAGGTTATTGATAGATTTGAGAAATATACTCTTATCGAATGCGAATTAGAAACTGGACGTACTCACCAAATCAGGGTGCACATGAAATATATTAATCACCCATTAGTAGGGGATCCAGTATATGGTCCAAGAAAAACATTAAATACGAATGGACAAGCACTTCATTCGAAAAGTATCGAATTTAATCACCCGATTACTGGTGAACACCTTTACTTTGAAACAGAAATTCCAGAGTATATGGTTGAAACAATGTCTAAATTAGATAAATAGAATATTTTATAACATATCACTTCAAATGTTGGAAATTGTTGCCGACTTTGAGGTGATTTTTTTAAAAGTTAATTCTGTATTAGTATAGATTCACAATATAAAAATTATTTTTTCTAAAATTAAAAAAATAAAAATTTTAGAAAAAACAGTAACATAATTGTAGAATGAAAAATTAAGAAAACTATTAAATTAATCTTGTATACGTTATCACTAAAAGCTTGTAATGACAAAGAATAGAGGAATTAATATATAAGAATTTTGTTAATAACATACATAATTAAAAATTATTAAATAAAATAGTTTATTTTTTCTAAAAAGTGTAGTATTATAATATATATATTAGTAGTTATTTAAGGAGGACAAATAACATGGTATTAGTACCAGCAAAAGACATGCTTGTAAAAGCAAGAAAAGAAGGATATGCAGTAGGGCATTTCAACATCAATAACTTAGAGTGGACAAAAGCTATCTTAGCAGCTTGTGAAGAAGCAAAAAGTCCAGTAATCTTAGGTGTAAGTGAGGGAGCAGTTAAATACATGACTGGTTTCAGAACTGTTGCAGCTATGGTAGAAGCTATGGTAGAAGAAATGAAAATCACAGTTCCTGTTGCATTACACTTAGACCACGGTTCATACGAAGGAACTCAAAAAGCTATCGAAGCTGGATTTAGTTCAGTAATGTTCGACGGATCTCACTATCCATTCGAAGAAAACATTGCTAAATCTAAAGAAATGATCGCTTTAGCTCACTCTAAAGGATTATCAATCGAGTGTGAAGTTGGTTCAATCGGTGGAGAAGAAGATGGAGTTATCGGTTCTGGTGAATTAGCTGATCCAAACGAATGTAAAACAATGGCTGACTTAGGAATTGACTTCTTAGCTGCAGGTATTGGTAACATCCACGGTAAATACCCAGAAAACTGGGCTGGATTAAGCTTTGAAACATTAGAAAAAATTTCTAACATCACAGGTGGAATTCCATTAGTATTACACGGTGGTTCAGGTATCCCAACTGACCAAATCCAAAAAGCTATCTCTCTAGGAGTATCTAAAGTTAACGTTAACACTGAATGTCAATTAGCGTTTGCTGAAGCTACACGTAAATACATTGAAGAAGGTGGAGATCAAAAACCTAAAGGTTTCGACCCTCGTAAATTATTAAACCCTGGATTTGAAGCTATTAAAGCTATGGTTCACGAAAAAATCGATATCTTCGGTTCAAGAAACAAAGCATAATAACTACGCAATTTTATAAAAAAGGCTCATGCTTTGCATGGGTCTTTTGTTTTTATATTATTTATAGAAGGAGCATTCTTATGCAACAAACAATAGATTATTTAAAAAAACTTACTAGCATTCCATCACCGACAGGATTCACAAGAGAAGTCGCAGACTACCTAGTGGAAGAAGTAGAGAGATTAGGATATAAGCCTATTCGCACTAATAAAGGTGGGGTAAATGTAATAGTTAAAGGTAAGGACGATAGTAAACATCGTGTCGTAACAGCTCACGTAGATACATTAGGAGCGATGGTGCGTGCAGTAAAATCAGATGGTCGCTTGAAAATGGCTAAAATAGGTGGTTATCCATGGAATATGATAGAAGGTGAAAATTGTCTTGTTCATGTAGCAAGTACAGGAAAAACTGTTAGTGGAACTATTTTAATTCACCAAACTAGTACGCATGTATATCGTGATGCGGGAACAGCAGAACGTACAGAAGATAATATGGAAGTAAGACTAGATGCTAAAGTAAGAAATGAGAAAGAAACACGTAACTTAGGTATTGATGTCGGAGACTTTATTAGTTTTGATCCTCGTACAATAGTTACAGAAACAGGATTTATAAAAAGTCGATTCTTAGATGATAAAGTTAGTGCAGCGATTTTATTAGACTTACTAAGAAAATATAAAGAAGAAAATATAGAGTTACCATATACGACGCACTTTATGTTTAGTGTATTCGAAGAAGTAGGGCATGGAGCTAACTCAAATCTTCCGAAAGAAGCTGTAGAATACCTAGCCGTTGATATGGGAGCAATGGGGGATGACCAGCAGACTGATGAATATACTGTATCAATATGTGTTAAAGATGCTAGTGGTCCATATAACTATGAATTCCGCAATCATCTTGTACAATTAGCAAAAGAAAATGATATTCAATATAAATTAGATATTTATCCATATTATGGTAGTGATGCTTCAGCAGCGATGCGAGCAGGAGCGGAGGTAAAACACGCACTCTTAGGTGCAGGAATAGAGTCAAGTCACTCTTATGAAAGAACACATGTAGATTCAGTAGAACAAACTCATAAATTAGTTAATGCTTATTTAAGAAGTTCTTTAGTATAGTGAATATAAAGAATAACAGGTGATTTAATAAATTATTTAATATATAAATTGTCATGTTAAAATTATTTACCTAAGTTATATTTACAGGTAAATATGTCAACTAAATGTTATATGAAAATAGTAATGAAATAGAAAATAACCTATTTAATGCCTAATTTTAACCAAAAATCTTAAAAAACTTAAGAAAATAACTTGACTTTTATTTCAAAACTCAATATAATATCTATATATACGAATATGATCGTATTAAAATTAATATTAATTATGTAAAGGAGATTTAATACTATGAACAAAAAAGTATTATTATCAGTATTCGCTGCATCACTATTTGCAGTACCAACTTCTTCAGCTTTAGCTGAATTCACAAACGTACCAAACGTACAATACCAACCAGAAGATGTTAATGGTAATGGAGAATTAGATGGTGGAGATTTATACTACAACGCTAAAGGATTAGCTAACAAAGATGAAAATCCATTAGCTAAACACCCTGAAAAATTCCCACGTTATGTACAAAAAGACATTAACGGTAACGTTGTAGAAGGTGATGAAGCTGCTGCAAAACCAGCTGAAGCTGCAAAACCAGCTGCTGCAAAACCAGCTGCTGCAAAACCAGTTAAAAAAGTTTTACCAAAAACTTCAGCAGCTAAATAATACTGATACAAGTATTAAAAAAAGGATGTTTGTTTAATCAGACTCCTTTTTTATATAATATTTCATTTTATGTATTTATTATATACATAAAGACCTCAAGATTACAGATTCACATCTGAGTCTTGAGGTCTTTTTTGTTATCTTGTTGTTTTTATTCTTGTTGCAACTACTGTTCCGATGGCCGCGATAATTGCTGATGCATAGAATACGTATGAAGTACTAATATCCCAAAGAGCACCCATTATATACAATCCTACTGCCATACTTAGTTGGAAACAGATGGCTGTATATAGATTTTGCATATCGATGATTTCTTTATTGTTGTAATCTTTATTTAGAATAAGAATAAAGGCGATATGAGCAACCGCGAATGTAATCGCATGAAATGTCTGCATAATTGTGAAAACATAGATATTGTGGAACATAGCTAAAGCTCCCCAACGAATAACTGCACAGACACCAGCGAAGATCATTAGATTTTTTGGCTTGATTCTTTTAACTAATCTTTTTGAGAAGATAAAGAATATTATTTCTGCAATAACTGATACGTTAAGTATAACTCCAGAAAGCCATTTAGCTGATATGTTCATACTTTCTAAATATAATGCATTGTAGTTATTATATGCAGTATGTGAAAGTTGGTATAGAAACACAGTGATAATAAGTAAAATTGCATTTCTATCTTTTAAGACCCAACTGTATAAGCTTTCTTTTTCTTTTTTCGTGTTAGGTTCTTCAAAACTTAGATTTTTAACTAGTTTTGGTTGTGGTAAGAACATGAATACTAAATATAATGCAACTAAAAATATTAGTATGTAATATAAAGCTTCGTTACCAACATAACTTAAGATTCCACCGATAATTATACCGATTACCGTAAATCCTAATGAACCGTATGTTCTAGCTTTTCCGTAGTCTATATTTTCTTCACGTAAAAATAATGATGCTAGTCCTTCGACTAGGGGACTTACCATGAAGTAAATCATACCGAATAAGAATGTAATTAATCCAAGTACTATTTTTTCATTAGTAAATCCGTAACTCACCGCAAGAATTAATCCGATTCCTACGGATAGTTTTAAAGTAATATCAATATTATATTTTTTTATTAAATATGGACTTAAAAATATCCCACTAATAACCCTTGCGATATACAGCATTGAAAATATCGAACTAGCTTCTAAGACACTCAAGTTTTTTACTGATGTAAGATAAACCATCCAGAATGGTAAGAACGTCCCAGTTACTAAAAATTGTAAGAAGTAGTTAGTGGATAACCATGTTTTTGATGACATATTTTCCTCCTATGCAAAATACACTTGAACTAACACAACTAAACTATTCATAAGAATATGTGAAATAATCGGTGTAATTATACTTCTTGTGTGAATATATAGATAGCTAAATACGAATGACATACCTATATAAACAACCATAATTGGGGAAATACCATCATGAGGTAGTGCAAAGATAAAACCTGTGATTAACGCTGGAATAGTAAATCTAATCCAATCTTTACTTCCAATCATAGCGTCGTAGAAGTATCCAAAAACAGCTTTTCTAAAGAATAATTCTTCCATAATCGGACCAAGTACAGCAACATAAAGTACAAAGTACGGTTTTATTTTTATAATTTCAACGACATTACTTGTGTTTCTACTTTTAGTCTCAAAATTAAAAAAGTTTGATAGGTATACTAACAAACCATTGATGAAACCTTGTAATAACATCATTGAAACAAATCCAATAATACCAATAGCGATTATCGTAATTAGGTTATACGTACTCTTTTGTCTATCAATATCATTTTTATTTTTTATAGCTAGCACGCTAAGAATAACTGTAGCTGTAATAGATAAAAATAACACGATACTAACTCGATTATCAACGCTAATATTTCTAGGGAGTTGTAGTGGAAGTATAAATACTGCTAGTATATATATAAATCCACTAAGTAGTAAGTGGCTTACATTACCACGAGTAAATGAAATTCTCATAAACCCTCCTTAAATTATTTTATTACTATTTATTATAACATCTATAATTTATACATACAACAATTAGTGTTTAAAAAATGCGCTATCACTAATAGTAAATATCATCATAAAATTAAAGATATTCTATGGAGTATAGGTTTTTATTATACATATTTTCTTTAATATCAATTATAACGCTACATGTTTTCAGAATATTTTTTTCAATTTCTCTTGAAAGTTTTTCATATTAATGTTAGAATAAAAGAGTAATAAGCGAGCTGATGATGGTGAAAGTTCAGCAACTATATTGGCATTAAATACAACTTAATATTAATAAAGTTGAGTTTTTACTAATCAGGGTGGAACCGCGGAAATTATTTCGTCCCTAGATGTGCTACGGCATATCTAGGGCTTTTTATATTTTAATAACTAGGAGGAAACAAACTATGGAGAAAATTTTATCTCTTGCAAAAAATAGAGGATTCGTATTTCAAGGATCTGAAATTTATGGTGGATTAGCTAATACTTGGGATTACGGTCCATTAGGAATTGAATTAAAAAATAACGTAAAAAAAGCATGGTGGAAAAAATTCATTCAAGAATCACCATATAACGTAGGGTTAGATGCAGCTATTTTCATGAACCCACGTACTTGGGAAGCATCAGGACACGTAGGTAACTTCAGTGATCCTATGATGGACTGTAAAGTTTGTAAATCACGTCTTCGTGCTGATAAACTAATAGAGGAATATTACTTCAATGAAAAAAATGAAGATGTAGTAGTTGATGGTCTTCCATTTGAAGAATTAGAAGCTATTATCGATCGTGAAAACATTAAATGTCCAGAATGTGGTAGTCATGACTACACTAACATTCGTCAATTTAACCTTATGTTCAAAACTAACCAAGGTGTAGTAGAAAACTCTACGAGCCAAATTTACCTACGTCCAGAAACTGCGCAAGGTATCTTCGTTAACTTCAAAAACGTTCAACGTAGTATGCGTAAAAAATTACCATTCGGTATTGGACAAATTGGTAAATCATTCCGTAACGAAATCACACCAGGGAACTTCATCTTCCGTACTCGTGAATTCGAGCAAATGGAATTAGAATTCTTCTGTGAACCAGGAACAGAATTAGATTGGCACAAAACTTGGAAAGATAACTGTGAAAAGTTCTTATTAGACTTAGGTATGACTAAAGAAAATATCCGTCTACGTGATCACGACGAAGAAGAATTATCACACTATTCTAATGCGACTACAGACATCGAGTTCAAATTCCCATTCGGTTGGGGAGAGCTTTGGGGTATCGCTTCAAGAACAGACTATGACTTAAAACAACATATGGAACACTCAGGTCAAGATTTAACTTACCAAGACCTAAGCACAAATGAAAAATTCATCCCATACTGTATCGAACCATCTGTAGGGGTTGACCGTGTTCTTCTAGCATTCTTATGTGACGCATACAACGAAGAAGAAGTTGGGGAAAATGATACTCGTACAGTTCTTAAATTCCACCCAGCATTAGCTCCATACAAAGCAGCTATCTTACCACTTTCTAAAAAATTAAGTGACAAAGCTGTTGAAGTATATCAACAATTAGCTGTGGACTTTATGGTTGATTTCGATGAAACTGGATCAATTGGTAAGAGATATAGAAGACAAGATGAAGTTGGTACTCCATTCTGTATCACTTATGACTTCGAATCAGAAAACGATGGAATGGTAACTGTTCGTGATAGAGACACTATGGAACAAACTCGTATTCCAATCACTGAATTAAAACAATATATCGAAGAAAAAATTAAATTCTAGTAAATGAACACTCAGAACATAAGTTCTGGGTGTTTTTTTATAATTTTAAGAGATATTTAGATGGATTTAATTAAAAGTCTGTGTTTTCTTATGTAAACAATCAATATAAATAAGTAGGAAAGAGGGAAAGTTCATAAAATCTTTAATTTTGTTTATAAAAAATAAAAAATATCCGATTTTTCTTTAGATACTACTTGATAAATATTTAAACAAGTAGTATAATTTGAAATATAGACGTACGATAAGAATATTATATGTAAATAAATTATTAAAAAACGTACATTTAAAATAAAAAAGGAGCTTAAAGTATGAAAGTTGCGGTGATTATGGGTTCGAAGTCGGATTATACAACGATGGAAGAAACTTGTAAGTTGTTAGAAGAATTTGAAATTCCTTTTGATAAAAAAGTAGTAAGTGCACATAGAACACCTGATCTTTTAGTAGAATTCTCAAAAAATGCTAAGAGTAACGGTTATTCTCTTATAATAGCGGCGGCGGGAGGAGCGGCACATCTTCCGGGTATGGTTGCTTCTATGACGACATTACCAGTTATTGGTGTTCCGATTAAATCAAGCGTTCTTAGTGGAGTTGACTCATTGTATTCGATAGTTCAGATGCCAGCTGGTGTGCCAGTCTTAACTATGGCAATAGGTGTAGCTGGAGCAAAAAATGCGGCTATTAGTGCCTTATCAATACTAGGAATTACTAATGAGAAGTATGCTGATAAGTACGAACAATTCAAAAAAGAACAAGAAAGAATAGTATTGGAAGAGATGAAACTATGATTAAGACAATTTTACCAGGAAAAACTATTGGAATAATCGGTGGTGGTCAACTAGGAAGAATGCTCGCAATTAGTGCCAAGGAGATGGGCTATAAAATTGCTGTTCTAGATCCTAGCGATAGCTGTTGTGCAAAAATTTTCAGCGATGCATTTATTCAAGCGGAGTTTAATGATTTCGAAAGTGTTGAAAAGTTATGTTCAGCTTGTGATGTTATTACATTTGAATTTGAGAATATAGATGCCGCTTCTTTAGAAAAACTAGAGAAAAAGTATAACATTGTCCAAAGCGCAGAAGTGTTAAGAACTACCCAACATAGATATTATGAAAAAGAATTTGCTAGAAAACTAGATATTCCAACAGTAGACTATCTGTATGTTGAAGAAGATACAAATGTAGAGATAACTAAACCATATTTAATGAAAACTGTACGTTTTGGTTATGATGGAAAAGGTCAGAAAAAAATAAGCTCTAGTGAAGAAGTAGAACCACATACGTTACTAGAAGAGTTCGTTAAACTTGATAAAGAAATTTCGGTAGTTGCGGTTAAAGATAAAGACGAGGTTAATATCGTCGCAGTAGTAGAAAATGAACATAGAAATAATATCTTGTATCGCTCGAAAGTACCTACTTCAGCTACTAAGGAGCAAGAAGCTCTTGCAATAGAGTATACGAAAAGAATTCTTAGTAATTTTGACTATTACGGAGTACTTACTGTTGAGTTCTTTATAAGTGAAGGTAAGGTCATTTTTAATGAAATAGCACCACGAGTTCACAATTCAGGACATATAACGATGCAGAGTGCAACTAAGAGTCAATTTAGAGCTCATATTGAAGCTATATGTGGCTTAAAAGTAGGTAAGATAAACAATAAAGAAACAACACTTTATAATATCCTAGGTCAAGACTTAGAGTATTTTATAGATGTATATAAAAACAATGGTGGATACTTACACTTATATGAAAAAGAACCACGCCAAGATAGAAAAATAGGACATATTAATTTTTACGGTGATGTAATTTTAGGAGGAGAACATGACTAATAAACGAATTTTTGTAAAGAAACGTAATGGATATAATAAAGAAGAATTACAGCTAAGAGATAACCTGAACTTAGAGTTTAATCTAGGTCTTGACTCTGTAGAGTTGTATGTAATTTATGATGTCTTTAATATTGATGAAGAAACTTATGAACTAGCTAAAACTTCTGTGTTTTCTGAGATTGTTGTCGATGAAGTGTTTGAAGATATTGAGATAAATGATGGAAAGTACTTCGCTTATGAAGTGTTACCTGCTCAATACGATCAAAGAGCTGACAGCGCAAAAGAAAGCATAAGATTGCTTAACTCGAAGAGTAAAGCAACTGTACGAAGTGGTAAGCTAGTTCTTTTTAATAAACAGTTAACAGATGAACAACTAGAACTTGTTGAAAGCTACTTAGTAAATCCTATTGAAGCTCGTAAAAAAGATTTATCAATTCTTGACTTTACATTAGATTCTACTCCGAAACCACTAAAAGATTTAGCTGGATTTTTAGAGTTTGACAAAAATGCGTTACTTGGTCTTAAAAAAGAATTTTCTCTAGCAATGAATATTGAAGACTTAGTATTTATTCAAGATTACTTCAAAAAAGAAGGTCGTGTACCAATTGAAACTGAAATATACGTATTAGACTGTTACTGGAGTGACCACTGCCGACACACTACATTTGAAACGGTATTAGATGAAGTTAAAATAGAGTCAGAACTTTTCCAAAAAGAGATGCAAGATGCATTTGATTATTATTTAGATGTCCGTAGTGAACTTGACCGCAATGATAAACCTATCACGCTTATGGATATGGCGAGTATTATCGGTAAATATCATGTGAAAGTATTAAAAGATGAAAACATTGAGGTAAGTGAAGAAATTAATGCATGTTCATTCTTTACTACTATAGAAAATAATGGTGAAAAAGAACGTTGGTTAATCCAATTCAAAAATGAAACTCATAACCACCCAAGTGAAATCGAACCATTCGGAGGAGCTAGTACTTGTATAGGTGGTGCTATTAGGGACCCACTATCAGGTCGTAGTTATGTATATCAAGCTATGCGTATTTCAGGAAGCGGTAATGTACTTCAAAAACGTGAAGATACTTTAAAACACAAACTTCCTCAAGTAGATATAGCTAAAGGAACTGCACACGGTAACTCATCATACGGTAACCAAATTGGACTTGCGACTACTTTTGTTCGTGAATTATATGATGATAGTTATGTAGCTAAACATATGGAAGTTGGTGCTGTAGTCGGAGCTGTTAAGGACGGAGATTATAAACGTGAAACTCTTGTCGATGGAGATATCGTTGTAATGATAGGTGGTAGAACTGGTCGTGATGGTATTCAAGGTGCGAGTGGTTCTAGTGTAGAACATACGAACGATTCATTAAATACGATGTCTAGCCAAGTACAAAAAGGTAATGCGCCTGAAGAACGTAAGTTACAGCGTTTATTTAGAAAACCGGAAGTTACAAGACTTATTAAAAAATGTAATGACTTCGGTGCTGGTGGTGTGTGTGTAGCTATTGGTGAACTTTCTGACGGTATTGAAATTCATTTAGAAAAAGTTCTTACTAAATATCAAGGCTTAAATGCGACAGAATTAGCAACTAGTGAATCTCAAGAACGTATGGCAGTAGCTATTGATAAAAAAGACTATGATGCGTTTGTTCGTGAATGTGAGAAAGAAAATATTGAGTACGCTCATGTTGCTACGGTAACTAATAGACGTAGATTAGAAATGTATTACAACGATGAGAAAGTTGTTGATATGAGTGCTGATTTCTTAGAAACAAGTGGTGTTCGTCAAAGATCATCAGTTACGATGAAAGATAATACTGGCGCTAACCCATTCCTAAATAAAGAAGTAACTCGTGAAAATATCTTAAGCGAATTAGGTGAGTTAAATGTAACTTGTCAAAAAGGTCTTGCACAAAAATTTGACTCTTCAATTGGGGTTACTACAGTTCTTATGCCTTTTGCTGGGAAACATAAACTTACACCAGTTCAAGCAAGTGTTCAAGCTTTACCAACATTACATACAACAAGTGATACTGCGACAATCTTAACTTATGGATTTATTCCAAAAATTTCATACTACTCACCATTCCTATCATCTATTTATGCGGTGTTAGAATCAGTAGCAAAAGTTTACGCAGTTGGTGGAAATAAAGATAGCTTATACTTCTCATTCCAAGAATACTTCGAAAAATTAGGAACTGATAGTACTAAATGGGGTAAAGTTACTCAAAGTTTATTAGGAAGTATTTATGCTCAAAAAGAAATTGGTAGACCAAGTATCGGTGGTAAGGACAGTATGTCAGGTACTTTCAATGATTTAAATGTAGTTGAGACATTAATTTCATTCGCTTGTACTCCTGTAAAAATAGCTGATGTAATAACTCCTGAACTTAAACAAGTTGGCAATAGATTATACTATGTGCCTGTAGAAAAAGATGAAAAAGGATACCCAGACATTAAGAAAACTCTAGAAAATTATGAACTTGTTCATAAGTATATTAAAGAAGGTAAGATAGTATCTGCCTATGTTCAAGAAGAAGGAAGCATTGTCGCTTCATTAGTGAAAATGTCACTGGGGAATGATCTAGGTTTTGAGGTTGAAAAAGAAAACATTCTTAACTTTGATCCAGCGTCTCTTGTAGTAGAAGCAACGGTAGAACTACCGTTTGAAAAATTAGGAAAAGTTAGTGAAAGAATTATAATTAATAACGAAGTGTTTATGCATAAAGATATTTACGAAGCATACACAAAAACACTAAATAAAGTTTATCCATTATATCAAAATGAAGATAAAGGTAATGTTGAAAATCTTCATACAGAATATAAAGAGAAAAAATATTATCCAGAATACGTAGAAAATGTAAAAGTAGTTATTCCAGTATTCCCTGGTACAAACTGTGAGTACGATAGTGAAAAAGCCTTCTTAGAAGCGGGAGCTACACCTATTACAGTAGTTATTAGAAATACTCGTGAAAATGATATTGAACAATCGATAGAAGAATTTACAAAAGCTATTGAACAGTCTCATATCATTATGTTCCCTGGAGGATTCTCAAGTGGGGATGAACCAGATGGAAGTGCTAAATACATTGTAAACTTCTTAAAAAATGAAAAAGTTAAAGATGCGATTCATAAACACCTTGCTCAGAAAAAATTAATCTTAGGTGTGTGTAATGGATTCCAAGCATTGCTTAAATCAGGATTACTACCTTATGGAGAGGTTAGAGAGTTGGCAGAAGATGACCTAACACTATACAGGAATGATAGTTATGAACACATATCAACTACAGCCTTTACTCGTGTAGCTAATACTAACTCGCCTTGGTTACAAGATTTTAATATTGGTGATCAACATGAAGTAGTGTTTAGTCATGGTGAAGGTAAAGTAGTAGGAGTTAATATTAACAAATTTAAACATCTTGTTGCTTTCCAATATAGTGACTTCGATGGTAATGCTACATTAAATGGTCGTTTCAATCCTAACGGATCAGTTCTAGCTACTGAAGGATTAGTTAGTGAAGATGGACTTATCCTAGGGAAAATGGGACACAGCGAAAGATACGGAGCTACATTATATAAAACAAATACAATAAAAGTAAAACAAGATATTTTCAAAAACGGTGTGAATTACTTCAAAGGGGGAAAAAAATAATGAAACTTTTATACGAAGGAAAAGCTAAACAACTGTTCGAATGTGAAAACAATGATGAAATATATGTGCATTATAAAAATAGTGCTACAGCCTTTAACGGTGTGAAAAAAGAAGAATTTGAAGGTAAAGGGGTATTTAATAACACAATTACTTCATTAATCTTCGAATACTTAGAAAAACAAGGTGTAAAAACACACTTCATTAAAAAAGTTAATGAAACAGATCAGATTTGTAAGCACGTTACTATTATTCCTTTAGAAGTAATTGTACGTAATATAGTAGCTGGTTCTATG
>ERZ773018.1229-NODE-1229-length-13923-cov-4.545789_pt1 | contig 13923 bp, 17 predicted proteins | sample MGYA00580840_ERZ773018 | MGnify/ENA primary metagenome ERZ773018 (study PRJEB29015, sample SAMEA2738125) | human oral metagenome | biome: human oral; feature: human-associated habitat; material: saliva | place: China | collected 2256 ... | reverse complement strand
CGCTGAAAATTTAATATCTTTTGCCATTTTTACAATTCCTCTTTCTATAAATTTTTATTTATTCAACAATCGCTAGAATATTTGCTTCATTGACAACGAGGTACTTTTCTTCGCCATCTTTGACTTCAATTCCTGCGTGGCTTTCAACGAGAACAGTATCATCGGCCTTCACACTTGGAGCAACGAGTTCACCGTTGAGCGTACGAATTCCTTCCCCGACAGCTATAACTTTTGCCGTCTTCGTTGCATCTTGTCCTGCGCCTGCAATGACAAAGCCACCAACTTTTTGTTCTCTTTCTTCTACTTTTAGGACCACACGGTCGCCTAATGGTTTAAGCATTTGTTTACCTCCAATATCTTGTTTTAGCACTCTATATACACGAGTGCTAATATTTACATTTTCTATTGTATCACTTGGTCAGAAATAGTCAAGAAAAAACTCTGTCAAATGACAAAGTTTTTAAGGGGAAAGCAAATAAGTTTTTATTAGACCAATCTTAATTTTTCTTCAAAATCGTCAATAACTTTTTTAAGATTCAATCGTCCTTTATAAATACCATAACCAAAGACAAGCATTGCTAGAATCCCTAGGACCGCTAGGATCGTTCCAGCAATAAAGGCAATAAAATTGGTCTGACGGAAGAAATAAACCAGAACAAGACCGATACTAGCAATAGTAAAGAAGAGACTAAACCAACGCCCTAGATTTTCAATCATGTGTTTTTGGTATTGAATTTCCGTTTCATATCCTTGAATCAATTCTTGTTCTGTCATATTTTTCTCCTATTTAGTATTTCAATCCTGGATTGAAGAAGCCAACCAATACACCAAGAAAGGCCACTACAACGAGAAGCAACATCACTTTGATTGGTGAGAGATTTTTCTTCGCCATCAACCACCAGCAAAAGACGATAAACAAAGCTGTCAATAAACCTGGATAAACACCGTCTAATTGGCTTTGTAAAACCAAGAAGGCTTTCCCTGAAGAATCTTTCAATTTGAAAGCTGTCTTAACAGGTACCCATGTCGCTGCAACCGCACCGATGACCATACCACCAATGATAGATACAGACTTACGGATAGCTTGTCCTTGAGGGCCTACAAGAAATTCAACTGCTTTATCTCCTAGTTCGTACCCTTTAAAGTAGGCGAATTTCATACCAAAGTAGGCGAGCAAGTTCCAAACCACGATATAGAAAATCGCACCAAGTGGTGAGCCACCATTTGACAAACCGAGAGCAATACCTAGTATAATCGGAATCAAGGTACCAACAATCAGTGAATCACCAATTCCTGCAACAGGTCCCATGAGACCAGCACGAAGACCGTTGATTGTTTCATCATCTACTCCATCAGCCCCATTCGCACGCGCTTCTTCTAAACCTGCTGTAATCCCTACAATCAATGCACCTAATTGCGGCTCCGTGTTAAAGAATGCGGTGTAGGTGTGCATTGCTTTTGCTTGATCTTCTTTTTTAGAATATAATTCTTCCACAATTGGCAACATTGAAGACAAATAACCAAAGGTTTGCATGTGTTCTTGTGAGAAGCAAGTTAAGTTCCCATAATACCAATGATGAAAAGATTTTCCTAATGTTTTTTTCGTTAATTTAACCATTTTAAATATCCTCCTCATCGTCATCATCAAAACTTGCACTGGCAGCCGCTTGTGCTCTTACATTTTTCGCCATTTGAATTTCATAGAATAATACTGCAAAGATTAATGAAATGACTGCACAAGATACAAGGTTAAGTCCTAATGAAGCTGCTAAAGTAAAGCCAACAAAGAATGGAATGAAATCAACAGCTTTTTCAACGATTTGTTTCAAGAGGATGGCAATTCCGACACATGGAAGGAGAGATCCGACCGTAAAGAGGGTTTTCATTGGAATACCATCCAATGGAAGAGCTGTTTTTAAAGCAGTAACAGCATCAGCACCTAATTTACACATAATAAGCGTTGGCAAGAATGAGAATACTAAATGGGAAATCCATGGGAAGCCCCAGTCTACCACATATAAGCGTTTAAATTCACCTTTTTCAACAGCTTTCCAGCCAATATGTTGCCAAAGTAGATTCATAGTAGCTGTACCATAGAAAAGAACTGTACCGACTGTACCAACGAGTGTTCCCATTGATTTAGCCAAGTTAGCAGCATCTGCAGAGTCAAGTGACAGTCCTTGTGATTGAATAGCAACCATTGCCAGAGGAATCCCAATATAAGAAACCGCACGAACGTCAGCTGAAACAGTACCGCCAGGTGTTACCAAAGCGATGTAAACAAGTTGCATCGCAACCCCACAGATGATACCTAATTTCACATCTCCTAGGATCAGTCCTGAAACGAGACCACCTACAAGTGGGCGTCCAAGAGTATAGTTACCAATGGATGTACCACCTAGGCCAGGCATGGATGATAGACAGGCAAATAACCCTAATAAAGCGGCTTGAAACCACGAAATTGTCATAATAAAGCCTCCTTAATGCTTATTATATTTTATTAAAAACCGAATTTAGACTTGAAATCGTCCCAATAGCCAATAGACACATCTGGTAAGAGTTGGAATTTCACTTTATAGCCAGCTTTTTGAATCGCTTCAAGTGCTTCCGCTTCCTCTTGTGTGATGGATTGGTTGTTTCCTAATTTAATAGCTCCTGGACGGTCATTGGCTGGACCAACGATGATTTCTTTGATATCACTAGGCACAAAACCTTGATCAACTAGTATTTCTTTCATATCAATTGGATTTTTAGTAATCAAGAAATAGCGACTATCGGAATCCAATACCTTTTGTGATTTTTCTTTCCATGCTTCTTTTGTCCAAACAAATGTTTTTTTATCAGAAGCTGCTTTGTAGGCTTGTTTCAAAACTGTATTTCCTGCTGCAGCATTATTGACAGCAACTAAGCCGTCACAAGGATATTCTTTTGCCCAACGAGTTACTGTTTGACCGTGAATCATACGGTCATCAATACGTACAAATGAAATTGTCATGATAAATCTCCTTTTTAATCTTTTTTAAATATCGTCTTCATCCTCTTCGTCACTAGCAACTACATCAAATTCTTGCAGCGCTGCGGATGCTTCTGAGAGAATGGCTTGTGTCAATTCTTTTCCTTCTAGCATATCTTTCATCACTAAACCTGTGAGTCCCATTGTTAAATTGAGACCACCAAGTACGACTGCAGTATTTAACTTGTCAAGTTCCGCTAAAACGTTGCAAGCTGTTGTCAAAGGGCTTCCTCCGACAATATCTGCTAATACCAAAACCGTATCTTCTACACTAAGACCGGATAATGCTTGCCGAAAGTCAAGAGCAAAATCATCAACAGACTTGCCTTCTTTTAATCCCACTGCAATGACTTGATCTGTCTTATCACCAGCAAACATCTTAAGCGAGCTTTGTACTCCTTCTGCTAGTCCACCATGACTGACTAGTACCAGATATTTCATGTTCTTTCCTCCTTCATTTCCTGTCTTTATTTTACTAAAGCTGGAACCGGTTTCATATTGTCAAATGTCACTTTGTAAAGATGACATTTGTTAGTTAAAATATGACAAATGTCATATAGTTTTTCAAAAAGAAAAATAGCCAGCTTTGAGCTCAAAAATCTCTCATCTGACTATTTTGATATTTATTCTTCGTTAAACCTCTATTTGCCTGTTTCTTCCATTTCTCTTTGAATACTTGGCAAGCGACTGTCGATTTCATTGTTCTTGAGAGCATTTTCGAGTAAGTGATCAATGCGTTCCAGAGAGTGATAGTCCACATCTCGACTAATATCTAAGACAGAATGTTTCATCATATGATCCAATCTTTGAGAAGTCAATGAATTCAGGCCAAAATCATCTGCTTGTAAAATCTTTTTCGTCTGACTGCTTTTAACAACTGATAGCAAGACAGATGTTCCTTGCGACTTTTCAAATAAATTCTGTTGAGTTTTTTGATTTTGACACAATAATTTCATAAATTCCCAAGCTAATTTATCTTGTTTTGTCTTTGAAGACATGGCAAAAAGGGACGTTTTCACTTGTGTTGCAGGAATGCCTGCTTTAGCAGCTGGCATGGGAATACAAGTCCAAGAAAATCTAGAATACTTTGCTACATGATAAGGATAAGGTTTATAAGTCCGATATTGCGCCAAACTCATAGGATAAAAAGCAACCTTGCCTTCATCAAAATCATTTGATGTTACCTTGTACCGTTGATTCAATGAAGTTAATTTGCTGATAAAGGACAACGCTTGATGCATTTCTGCGCTATCAACATTGACACCACTTTGATTTCTCAGATGACCATTATAAGCTACTAAGGCCTGCTTCCAGGTATAATCCGTAATACCATATTGGTCAATCAGACCGTCCCCGTTTGTGTCCTTTGTGACTTTTTGACAAATCGCATACAAGTCTTCTAAAGTCCAATTAGAATCGGGAATCGAAACTCCTTCCTTTTCCAGCAAATCCTTATTGACACACATCATGACAGGATTGCTTTCAATCGGCAAAGCATAGCTGTGCCCCTGATATTGTCCGGCTTGATAAGCAACTGGATAGTAAGCGGCAACTTCATCTTTGCTAAGTAAAGAGTCTAAGGATTTGAAAGCCCCGGAAGCCGCTAACATAGAAAAATCATTTTCAGGCACCATAAACACATCTGGCTGTTCTCCTTTTAAAATTTTTTCAGCTAGCCAGCCATCGTAATCTTTCTTAGGAATACCACTCTCATAGACCACCCTAACTTGTGGATGTGACTTTTCAAATTGTCGAATAATTTTGTCTAATATTCTATTTTCACGGCTATTTGGGACATCCCAGCTACTACCAGCATAAACTCCGATTCGCAAAATTTTCTTCTGAGTAGATGTCCATAAAACAAAGCCCAGAGCCACTAGAAGAAGGCTTGAAATTAAAATTACCAGATATCGAAATTGCCACTTCATTTGTCATTGTCCTTATTAAAATCACGCTGGGTAACACCTGTCTGTACAGCCCATATAGCTAATTGCGTGCGGTCACGTAAGTTTAGCTTTGATAAGATGCCAGATAAATAATTCCGTATAGTCCCTTCAGACAAGAACAACTTCGCTGCAATTTCCTTGTTTGAAACTCCAAAACCAATTTGTTGGATAATCTTCCACTCAGTCTGACTCATATCTTCTACATTTTCTTCCGCAACAGAAATAGCAAAATTCGACTGCGCCATTTGTGAAAAGATTTTAAACACTTTGCTAGCAATGTTCGGATTAATCATAGCTCCGCCTTTGTGAACCGTTTGAATAGCTTGATACAATTCTTCAGTAGAGACTCCTTTTAAGATATAACCAGAAGCACCATATTTTAAAGCAGAAAAAATGAAATCATCGTCATCAAAAGTTGTTAGAATAATAATTTTGATATCTGGATAGTGTTCTTTGACTGCCTTTGTACAGAGAACACCGTCCATAACAGGCATTCGAATGTCCATTAAAATCACATCAGGGTGTACATGATGCAGTTTGTCAAGCACTTCTTTGCCATCTCCGACTATTCCCACTACTTCAATATCTGGATGTGCCGATAAAACAATCTGTAAAGACTCACGAATCAAGGCCTGATCATCTGCAATTAAAACTTTAATCATTCTTTCCTCCTATTTTCGGAATTTTAATATAGGTATAAAAGCCATTACGATTTTCAAAATGGACACTACCGCCAATAATCGCTAGGCGTTCCTGCATTTGCTTTAGACCATAACCATAGTGAAGCTCGTCAAAACCAACTCCATCATCTTGTATAGTCATGATATAATTCTCTTCTTCTAATAACTCAATCCAAACCGTTTTGGCATGCCCATGCCGTACCGAATTGGTAATGGACTCTTGAATCACCCGAAAGACAATATCTTCTTTTGCAACATCCAAATCAATTGTGGCCCATTCATAGCGAAAATGAATTTCCAAATTAGAAATGGCTTCATATTCTCGAATAATTTTGAACAACGCTTCCTTTAAGCTATTATTTTCTAAAGCACCAGGTCGCATTTTATTGAGTGAACCTCGTACATCACGGATACCATCTCGTACAACCACAGAAACATTTTCTAACTGTTCCTTAGCACGATTTTTGTCAATATCCACCAATACTTTAACTGCATCAATCCCCGCAGAAATCCCTGTCAAAGCATGCCCTAGCGTATCATGAATTTCTCTAGCGATTCGCTTTCTTTCACGGTCTTCTGCGATTTTTTCAGATAAGGCTAAATAACTATTCAACTCGCGATTGGCTTGTGCGGCCATGCGTAGCTCTTCTTCAATATGGTGTTTTTCGGTCATCGCAGATAAAATATAGAATAGTAGAGAAATCATAAAGACAACTAGATTCAGTGAAAAGAGAAAATTCTTTCCAAAAAGGAGGGCCATGCGAATCGATTCTGGACAAAAGCGAATATAAGTATCTAACGAAGGCAATTTAACAAAAAGCGACATTAAATCATAGTTGGATAAGAGCAACATGGTAAAACTCAAAATGATAAAGGAAAACCAGTATTTCCGATCTTTTGAGGTGTTAAATTCTTTGGAACCATAAAAAATATCTGCAAAAACTAAGAGAATCAGACCATTATAAGAAGAATGCAAGACAGAAAAGATAACTAACATCAGCAAAATCTCAATAATAGTTACTTTATCATAAACGGATAGCTGATTTGGATGCTTCTCACGGTAATAAAAAACCAACAATAAGCAAGCATAAAAAGCAATAGACATCCAAAAGCTAAAACTCGGCGATCCTGGTATAGCATCTAAACGTCCTAACAGTGAATGAGCATATCCTTTTGCCACTACATAATTCGTTGCAAAAAGATAAATAGAGGCATTATAAACAATGGCAATAAAATTGATGACCATTAAAGCAATTTTGCTATAAAAAATACTTTTATTTCGTCTCATTATTGCCACCCTGTAATTGTATATTGCCCGATGTTATCTTTATTCACCAAATGAACAGGAATGAGATATTCCTCTTTGTAAGCTTGATGTTTCATCATGCGCTCAATCACTTCTGTCACCTTTCTGCCCATTTGAATCGGAGACTGAGCAACCGTCCCTTAAATATCATTGGTATTTGCCAAGAAATTTTTAATATCAGGTGAGCCATCTACGCCATAGATTGCAATCTTGTCTGTCACACCTTGATCTTTTATAGCCGCAAGAGCTCCGATAGCTGCACGATCATTTAAAGACATGACCACATTAAATTGCATCCCTTCATTCAGGGCTTTTTTTACTTGAGGCATACTTTCTTCTGTTTGCCCCAATGTCTCTCGCTCAGAGACCACCTGATAAGCAGGATGTCCTTTAATCGTGTCTAAAAATCCTTGAATTCGGTCCATCGCAGACACTGCATTACGATGTTCCAACAGTAAAATCTTCGCACTTGATAATCGTTTCATCATATCATTTGCGATTAACACGCCTGCTTGATAATTATCAGATACAATAGTTGTATCAACCTTGGCTTCCTTACTAATCGGTGCATCTACAACAATAATTTTAATACCTGCTTTTTTAGCTTTCCTCAAAGATGCAATAATTTTTGAACTATCGCATTTAACAGGGTTAATGACAATGACATTCACTTTTTCTTGAACAAAATAATCAATCTGCTGGCTTTGCTTGTCTTCGTCTAGTTCTGGGTCTCGCACATAAAGCCGATTGCCCTGTTGATTCGTTTTTTTCTCAATCTCCGCATTTAAAGTTTTATAAAAATCATTATTCATCGTCATATAGGTTGCTCCTATCTTGACCTGTTTACTATCTGATGAAATTCCCTTTACATAGAGAAAAACTAAGCCCGTCAAAACAAAAACTAATAGAGAAAATAATAGATATTTACGACAATTGCGATATTGCTTTTTTCCTTTACCTGCTCTCATTTTTTCTCCTTATCAACAGCAATCTTAAACAGAAAACTCTGTTTTAGCTAGGTTTATTATATTATATTTATACAAAAAAACAAAACTTCGACAAGAAAAAGAAGTGTGAAAAACTTGAAAAATCCCTCTCACTTTCTTGTTTTTAGACTCAAGTTGAAACTAAATGCAACATCTTTTCAGATTGTTGGTTTCTATATTGTGCATATTTTTCGTACGTTGTTGAAAGCACAAAATGTTAACAGTTTTTTCTCTAACTAGAAATAAGTAGACTGGATGTTGTCCAGCCTACCTTATTTTTATTTAAAACGGCAATTCCTCTTCTTCTAGAACCAAATCTGCCAAGTCTGCACCTGTATTATTCTCACGAAGAGCTCGTTGGGCACGACTTTCTAATAACTGGAAGCCGTTGCAAAGCACTTCTGTTACATAATGTGTCACACCGTCTTTCTCATAACGGCGAGTACGAAGTTCTCCATCAAGAGAAATTAAGCTTCCTTTTGTTGCATAACTTGCTAAGGTTTCGGCTAATTTGCCCCAAACAATGACGTTTACAAAATCCGCTTCTCGCTCGCCATTTTGTCCTTTATATCGGCGATTAACAGCAAGCGTTGCACGCGCCACAGATTTATCATTAGCTGTTTTATTTAACTCTGGTGTATTAACCAAGCGACCAATTAAAATTACTTTATTATACATTTTCTTTTCCTCCTAACTATTTATTCGTAAGAAAAAAGAAAAAATCGTGAAAATCCACGATTAATTTGTACTTATTCTTGCCAATGTTTGATTGGATCAAAAGCTGTTCCTACTACTTCTGAACTTGCTAATTCAATAATTCCGCGCTTTTGTGGGGCATTTGGCAGTTGCAACTCACGAGGACTGCACATCATACCAAAACTCGCTACTCCACGCAGTTCACCAGGAAAAATCAAGTTTCCTTTTGGCATCATAGCACCAGGTAATGCCACAATCGTCTTCAGACCCACTTTAGCATTAGGCGCTCCTGCTACGATTTGAATTACTTTTTCTGCTGCGACTCTTACTTGACAAATATTGAGATGGTCACTATCCGGATGTGCTTCCATTTCAACAATTTCACCCACTACAAATTTTGGAGTAAGGTCATTGACTAATTCTGGCTCAAAACCTGCTTGACTCAATTCTTGGTTAAGAATTGAAATTTCTTCATCGGTCAGGAAAACTTGTCCGCGATCAGTGATATTAAAAAGATTGGAAACCCCAAAAATATTCCAAGCAACCGTTTCTCCAGTATCTTGGCGATAGACACGCGCCACATCACCTTTGCGTTCAGCAGATAACTTAGCATCTTGACTGTCTGCAACAATCACCATCAACACATCGCCAACATGCTCTTTATTATATGTAAAAATCATTGTTCCTCCACTATATACAATTCATACTAACTGTGCTAAAAATTCATTGATTTGCATCTTCGTTTTTCGCTCTCGATTAACAAAACGACCAATTTCTTGCCCATTTTCTAAGACTACCAGGCTAGGAATGCCATAGATATTCCATTTTTTGGCAACTTCCATATAGTCATCACGATTAACCTCAACAAAGGTAAAATCGGGATTTTCTGCTTCGATTTCAGGCAGCAATGGTTTTAGAAAACGACAATCTCCGCACCAGTCAGCTGTGAAAAGGAAAACAGTTTTTCCTTCACGATTTACTAATGTTACTAATTCTTCGATAGTTGCTGGAATCATCATTGTTCTTCCTCATAGCTCAATTCGTCATTTTCATACACAAATGTAAAGTGCCGATCATCTTCGTACACCACACCACCAACCAATTGGTGTTCATCTGACTTGTATAATTGCACATACAGTGTAGCAATTGGACCTAATTGAGATAACCTTTTCCGAATGTCAGCAACTAATCGCTCACGCTGCTCAGCTTCTTTTCGTTCATCCAACGTTTTTTTAGTCGCATAAGCTGCAATCCCTACTCCCGCAAGTGCAGCCGTTGTTAATAGAATCCTTTTAGCTTTCATGACAATATTTTAACACAAAAGATAAATTGGGACAAATCGAAACACTATTGTTTTTTATCTTTGAACGCTACCCAACTATGATAGAAAATGATAAAATAAGAGCAGAAAGAAGGTTAATGATGTCAGAATTATTTTCAAAAATTAAAGAAGTGACAGAAATCTCTGCTATTTCAGGGCACGAAGCGCCTGTTCGTGATTATTTGCGTGAAAAAATCACCCCTCATGTGGACGAAGTCGTAACAGACGGCCTAGGAGGCATCTTCGGAGTGAAACATTCAGAAGCTATTGATGCACCACGTATACTCGTTGCTGCACACATGGACGAAGTTGGCTTCATGGTGAGTGAAATCAGAGCAGACGGAACTTTCCGAGTCGTTCAAATCGGAGGTTGGAATCCACTGGTTGTCAGCAGCCAACGCTTTAAATTATTTACTCATACAGGAGACGAAATTCCTGTTATTTCAGGCTCCATTCCACCGCATTTGACACGTGGAACAGGTGGACCAAGTCTACCAAGGATTGAAGATATCGTCTTTGACGGTGGATTTACTGACAAAGCGGAAGCTGAAAGCTACGGGATTCGTCCCGGTGACACGATTGTGCCAGACAGTTCCGCTATCCTCACAGTCAACGGCAAAAATGTCATTTCTAAAGCTTGGGATAATCGTTACGGTGTTCTCATGGTGAGTGAACTAGTTCAAGATCTGGCTGGAGAAAAACTTGACAACGAACTTTATGTTGGGGCAAACGTCCAAGAAGAAGTTGGCTTACGTGGTGCTCATGTTTCAACGACTAAATTTGACCCAGAAGTTTTCCTTGCGGTGGACTGTTCTCCAGCTGGTGACATTTATGGCGATCAAGGTGCCATCGGAGAAGGAACCTTAATTCGTTTCTTCGATCCAGGACATCTCATGCTACCAAATATGAAAGACTTCCTTTTGACAACCGCAGAAGAGGCAGGTATCAAATATCAATACTACTGTGGCAAAGGCGGTACTGATGCAGGTGCAGCACATCTGAAAAATGGCGGCGTACCTTCAACTACTATCGGTGTCTGTGCGCGCTATATTCATTCTCATCAAACGCTCTATGCAATGGACGACTTTCTCCAAGCTCAAGCTTTCTTACAAGCTCTGGTTAAGAAGTTGGATCGCTCAACTGTTGATTTGATTACACGTTATTAAAGTTTGAAGCTAGGAACTTTTTTCCCAGCTTCAAACTTTACTGTCTCAATGTATTTTTGCTATTAGAAGTAAAGAGACTGAACGTCATGTTCGGTCTCTTTTGGATGTTTATTCATCATTTTTACTTATTGCTTAAGCCCATCAACTTACGAAACTCAGGAATCCGTTGCAGCTGCGGAACAATGAGCATCGTAACAAATACTCGTAAAGGAATTTCAAAAACTGACCAAGCCCGAGCTGCATATAGAGCAAAAAATGGTACCTTATATTGCAAATGTAGAACTAGTGGTATCAATGTAAATGTTCCCACTCCCATAATAGCTAATGTGGCTAATGTAACCCACAACCAGTCTTTCTTGCGCTCTACTTTCAATTCTTTTCCATAAAAGAAATAACCATAGAGCATACCTTGCAGCGCTTCAATCAATGTAAACCAGATAATAAATGGATGACCTTGATTTACAAAAAAGAAAGAGGCTACATCGTAAACAGCAGAAACCAGACCAGACAATAATGGACCAGCAATCGTGCCCATAAGGGTATAGCTAATAAAGGCAGGGCTTAGCTTCCATAAATTAGGAATAACAAAGACTGAGAACTTCTCCAACACAAAGCAGAGAGCCACAATCATAGCAAGGGCAACCAAAAGTTGCACCGACAACTTAGGCGAATTCTTTTTCATAGTTCGCTCCTTTTCTATTCAGGAGCCGTCTGATCGACAGCGGATGCAATGGCCTACCGCACAAAAGTTTCGTTGTATGGCAACATCCCATCCATACACACTTAACGCAGACCACTTACTCTGTGCAAATGAATTGCTCTTTTATTCTATCATATTTTAATTAGTTAGAAAATTATTTTTTATCTATCATTCAGTAGATATTTTCTGACTTCTGCAAGGAAGTAAAGAGAGCCTGTGATAAGCAACAGCTCTTTCTCTTCGTGTTCATCTCTTTGATACTGTGTTAAATAATGCTCCCAATTAACAAAGGCAAGCTTTTCATTCTTTGCCAAACCTTGCATCTCTTCTTTTGAAAAACTTCGTGCATCAGCAAATGAAGTTAGTAATAATTGTACTTGTGGAACCTCTTTTAACAAAGCAATCATTTCTTGTACATCTTTTGTCTGAATACAAGAAAATAAAACCTTTTTTTGATAATCTGGAAAATGGCTTTCTATAGAAGCAATCAGTGCTTTCATTGCATGAGGATTGTGTGCACCATCTAGAAAAATCAAAGGTGCAGCTGAAATTTTTTCCAAACGAGCAGGCCAATACGTTTGTTTCAATGCCCGTCTTATCTCATCTTGCCTTAACAACGGCAAACCTTTCAAGTAGCAATAGTGATCGCACAATTCAAGTGCCAATCCCGCATTCTCAACTTGATGAACACCAAAAAGAGCACTTTGATAGCCTTCTTTCAGCCTACATGCGTTTGAAAACAAGAATTCTTCTCCCTCTGCCGAACTTTGCACAGGCTCCACCTGATAGTCTTGCCCATAACAAACATGAGGAGACTGAAGTTGTTGAGCCTTATTGTGAATAACTGCCAGTGGTTCGGAAGCAATCTTTCCTGTCACCAACGGCACACCCTCTTTGATAATACCGGCTTTCTGCTCTGCAATGTCTGCTAAGCTTGTTCCTAAAATTGCCGTGTGATCAAGTCCAATTGTCGTAATAGCTGTTAAATCCGGTTGACATACATTGGTGCTGTCCAATAAACCACCTAGCCCTACTTCCATGATAACCACATCTACCTGTTGCTGAAGGAAATACTCATAAGCCAAAACTGTGATAATTTCAAACTCTGTTATTTCCTGTAAAATCGTATCATCTGCCTGTTTTTTTAATAAGCCCTGATAGGTTTGCAATAAAGAATGAAAATCTTGGTCAGAAATAGACACTCCATTGATGGCAATTTGTTCATTATAAGACATCAGATAAGGTGATGTAAACGTTCCAACACGTAGCTTCTTTGCTTGCAAAAGCTGACGTAAATGCGCAATTGTTGATCCTTTTCCATTGGTACCGGCAACATGAATGACCGATACTTGCAAATGCGGATTCCCCCGCAATGCTAAAAGCCGCCTCACTCTTTCTAAGCCCAAATGTGGTTCTGTTGTTTGATGCTGCTGCAACCATTCTAAGTGTTGTTCTTCTTTTTCTTTCATCATCTTTCTTATCCAATCTATAATGCTCTCATTTTATCATAGAAGTGAGATTTCTACAAAAAGATTTACCAAAAAATGAGTAAGAAAAGAAGAGAAACACTATTACGCACTAAATGACTAAAAACAGAGAATTCTAAACGAAGACTTGACTTTGGAATAACAAAAGAAAGCAATAACCCCAAACCTGTATAAATGATAAAGCATATCAAATCAGCTGGATTTCGTAAAACGATAAATATCAAACTTCCTATAATAAAACTCGCTCGTGCTTGACCTTTTAAAAATAGAAAGCGAACAACATAGGATCGCACTTCAGGAACGAGCGCAACTACATCAACACCTAGTAAAAAAAGAGAGGAGTGAATGAAAAGACTCATAAACAATTTCTGACTTTCTGAGACTTCTGCCAAACCTTCTACAATCATCAGATAAGCTCCTATCGCATTGATAAATACCATCATAAGATAGGAAAAACGTAGTAAGGGCCAGTAACGAGCAACCAATATCTCTGATTTAAAATCAGTTAATTCTCTGGAAAAATAACGAAAATAAAGTAGTCCACAAAAAAACAAAATGAACAAAAATACAAAACTGGACTGCTGAAAGGTTAACGATTTGGATAAAGGTGTCGTCAACAATA
>ERZ773018.1228-NODE-1228-length-13926-cov-3.715089_pt1 | contig 13926 bp, 7 predicted proteins | sample MGYA00580840_ERZ773018 | MGnify/ENA primary metagenome ERZ773018 (study PRJEB29015, sample SAMEA2738125) | human oral metagenome | biome: human oral; feature: human-associated habitat; material: saliva | place: China | collected 2256 ... | reverse complement strand
TAGTAACCATTATCTCTCTATAGACTGTATCGAATAGTTTAGTAACTTTATATTCTAACCAATCTATAAGCTCCATGAACCTAGTATTAAAATCGTCTTCCTTTACTATCTCAAAAAGTTGTATAGGATCTTTTTTAGCATCTATTCCTACTAGATAGTCTAAAGCTTTAACAACTACTTCGTTATAGAGTTTAGCTTGTTTAAGACGGTCTGTAGAATAGTTCTCTATGATATAGAGTTCTAAGTTAGCTCCATGTATAATCCTATTAAGCAAAGCTGTACGATACTTAGTAAGATCTAATGTTTTACTCTCTAATTTAACATCTACTGGATTGACCATATATTTATCCTTTCTTAGTTACGAATGTTATTTCTAGATACTCCTTAAATTTATATCTAGCTCCTGAGAAGAATGTATATGGAGTATTCTTTCTAGCTTCATTATACGTATAGAAAATACTATCAAGGACTGGGTCTAGCGTATATGCTACCCAGTCCTCTATCAAATCTCTATAGTATCTTAAGCTATGTTGTTCAAATTCTCCATAAGCCCCTAATGTTTCTGTTACTGCTCTTAATATACCTCTAGCCATAGCACCTGGTTCATACTCTATAGAGTCACCGTTAACGAACTTATATATTATATAAGAATCTATTAACTCTTCTATAAGTCTCCTAGTTAACGGTTCGTTAGGTATGTTATCAAATGGTTCAAATAGTTCTTTCGTCTTATGGGAGATAAAAGGACTATCTAAATAACAACCTGGTGTAACTCTAATACTACCAGTTGTATAATCGCTAGGATCTTCACCTAGCTCTGCTATCATTTCTAATATATCATCCTTAATGCTATCTGCAGATGCTTCCATAATCATTAAGCATGTAAGTATATCTTCATGCTTAGATCTAAATCTTTTATTTTCCATATTTACTCCTTTCTTAGTTAGTTTAGTAGTCTATGTAATATCTACCATCTTTCATATTAGCGTGTTTAGGGACATGTAGTATATTCTTCTTAGACTCTAAATAACGATACGATGCTACATCTCCTAATGTAAAGACATGTATATCATAATCTATAATAGAGAATAACAGTACTTGATTACGTACTAAAGAATCATTACTACCGAAGTATTTATCCCATACCTTATTTAACATATTAATAATGTCTAACTGTAAATCATCTGGAATCATATCCATATGTACTTCTTTCAAATGGCTTATGATATCAGTACTATCGTCAAATGGATATAATACCCATGATACATTATCACCAAGCATTCTTTTATCTTGGTCTCTATAGAGATCTAAGAACTCAACATCAGACTCTTCTGCTACTCTACATCTGAAATACTTAAATAAGATATACCAAGTACATATTAACGGACTTAACTGTTCTTCATTTTGCGTAAACTCTCCTGCTATATATTTAAAGTACCTAAAGGTATTCTCTACCTTCATTAACCGAATATCTATCGGTATCGTAAATAGATGTCTGTAATTATCTTCAGATACTTTAAAACGTTTTATCTCATTAAGAGGCACTGGGTTACTATAGTTAATTTTCATTCGTTATCCTATTACAGAAATTACAATTATTAAATCATGGTTAGTGGGATTGCTACTTGCAGTTATCTTAAGATCTATTTTCTTATCTAGATACTTATTTCTAAAATCTGTAAGTGCGTTAAGTATCACATCAGTGCTATAGATAGCTACGAATGTTAACCTGTCTATATCATGTTGCGATATACGATAAATAGTCTTATTGAATTTTTTATCTATATTAAATCCAAAGGACTCTAAAATCTCTTCTAACATAATATAAATAAACGTTGGTGTATCTAGAAGATTTTTCTTATACATCTCTAGATGAAATATTACCTCTCCTGGTAAGTATAAACAAAACTCCATGTAAAAACCCCCTATACTGATCAGCTATGATGAGCTGGTCTAAAGAATAAATATATGCAGAGATAGTAAGCTATAGCTTACTATCTCTGCTGTTAAAAAGTGTTAGAAGTACATATCTGTATCTTCATCTTGGATAGATTGCACTGGTGCTTCTATCATAGTAGATTTAAGATCATTTTGACGTTGTGCTGACGCTTGGTTAAGTTTAGCTAGTTGAGCTATCTCTTCTTTAAGAAGACCTGAAGAAGCTACTATATGTAACGGAAAGCTATTCTCTCCGAATATAGCTATAGCATTTTCAGATGTTACAGCACCTATCTTATGGTGTAAGACATTAAGATCAAAATGAACGTCTTTACCAGCTAATGTTAGTGTTCTTGCTACTGTAGGTAAACAATGCTCTGGTAACACTATAGGATCGTTACCTGTATGGAATGTAAGTGAATACAATCCAGCTGGCATCTTAATACTTTTATAATCCTGCTGGTTAATAAAGTTAGACATATCGGTAGAGTCTAACGATTCATTATCTCCAGACAAGAACAAGCACATAGTAGCCATAACATTCTTAAACTTATCATTAGCTAGTTTCTCAGCTTGTGTTTGAGATTTATTCATCTCTGCGTTATTTACGTAGTAGCTAATAAGACATTTATTCTTATTAGTAGCTTTCATATTTAGTGTTGCTAGAACAGCTTGTGTGTTTCTTAGTTTAAGAGCATCTCCAGAATCTCCTATGATTAGGTTAAAGACTGGAATATTCTTTTCCATAAGAAGATCCGTTATAGCTATTAAAAGACTGCTACCACTGCCACCGCTAGCAGTGGCTGCTACGCATACGAATACGTTAGTTTCTTTCTTAGTTAGTTTAATACTATCTAAGAATATAGGTGCATTAGCTACTGCTTCTTTAGCAGTAACTACACGATCACCACCGCTACCATTAAGCTCGTTCTTATCGTTAGTAGCTAAGCGTTTAACTTGGTAGAAATCTCCGATAGGTTCTATCTTATCATAGTTATTTCTACTCATATCTACAAAATGGTATTCAACATCTGCGAATCCATCTCCTAAATCTCTTAATCCTTTTAGCGCGTGATAGACCATATTGGTAGATCCACCGCCGCATGCTATAATTACTAATTTGTTAGTAGCCATTTATTCTCCTGTATGTTAATATAGATCGTCTTCATCCACTTCGATATATGGAATACGTCCACTATCAGAAAGACTTCGAATATCTTTCGTCAGTGTTTCGATAGCTGTTTCTACAGCGTCTTTAGATTCTCCAGAACATATGTCGACTATTCGTTCTAGAGACTCAATAGCATTCATTACTTTGCAATAAGTAAGAGCAACTTCTTCTTCGTCATCACTACACATGCATAAATCGTCAACACCATCTTCGTAGTATTGAGGTTCGTCTATGTAGTCTTCATCGTCATAACGATAATCGTCATTATCGTAATAGCCATCATTTTCGCAACATCGATACATGTTTATTCCTTCTTAGTCAATTTATGTATAAGCATGGTTAATCATACTTTATGTAATAACATAGCAACCCCCTTAAGTAGATATCTATATAAAGAATATCTAACCTAAATTACTTTAAGTTATACAAAGAGGTTACTATATCAACTTATTTACTCAAACTCTTAAGTACGAACTCTAATGTGTCCGTACTAACACTATACGTTAATGTTCCATTAGGCATGATATAGAAAGATTTAGAATTAAAGATCTTATCTATCTCATTAACAGATTCTTTAGTTAATACAGTGTTAAAGGACACTGTATCATAAACAACGATACCATTCTCCATAACAAATGTACAATGTGGTGGACATGTTAAATCATAAGCTTCTGTTATTTCTGGTAATGGTGTTACTTCTTTAATCATAACCCACTCTATAGTTTCATCTAGTACCATATCTTTATATTTACTCCAGAAGTCATCTTTCTTAAAGAAATAAGGATAAGCAGTTATGATATCCAGGATAACATGCTTTGGGAAACTACCGCCATATACCTCAGAAGCTACTTTAATAACATTAGAGACTTTACTAGCTGATGCATTATCTTTTTGATTATTAAGGAATGTTCTTAACTCCTGTAGTCTATATAGGGGTAATGTAGGCGTATACTCTACTTCTATTACATTATCTAAATGATTATGAATAAGTTCTAGATTTTTAGCTTTATTCTCATTTAGTAGTTTAAGCTTACCTTTAGCTCGTTTAAACGTACCTAGAGTAGAACGAATAGAATATTCTATAGTACCAGTTTTACGTTGGCTAGCGGTTACTGAAGATGACATACCTAAACTATGAATAAGACCTGATATATCATAAGCTAGTTTTTGACTAGTAGTAGAATAACCAACAGTCATACGGTTCATAGCGCTTATTGTTATAGTACCGTTTGTGTCTATAAGACCACTGTAAAGACCCCATCTGTACCCTGATGAAGTATTAGTCCAGAATGAAGGTAATTGTTTATTACCAACACTATGTCCAATATACTTATGTAGTAATTTAGCTACTGGTTTAAAATGCCATGTATGCCTACTACGCTTATATTCACTGTTACTTTCACAACCATAGGACTTTAGAATCTCAGATACTTTACTAATTATATTATCATGTCCAGTAGATAATATAACTTCACTATCTTTAGATAATATACTTCGTTCTCCGTTATTAACCCAACCATCTCCTATCATAACTCCAAATAGATACCCCAAGTCGAAGTTAAGTTTAAACTCTACCCCCTCTTCTTGGATAGTGTATTTAAGTTTACCAGGTCTTACATACTTATCGAAAGAGTTCTTAAGTTTAGGCATAACCATACCTATTTCAGGATTAGCTCTAATATAATTAAGATGTTCATCTAGTGTTATTAAGCTATGGTCGTTACTACATTGTAATGTAGCACCTTTATAGGTCTTAACGTTAAGCATAGTTAAGTTCTTATGTATAGAGAATGATTCTGGATGTACCCATTTTAGTTCTCCTTCCCACATTGTTAAGACTTCTACGTTCTCTGGTACTTTATAGTACTCTTTATTTCCTTCTGTTTTGATTAACTCTTCCCTAGGGAAATCTTTAAGGTTGATTAATCCGTTAGAGTAAGTTATTCTGTATTTATCGCTCATAGGCATAATTTGCTCCTTGTTAGTGTTATTAATATTTCTATCAATAATATCAACTTTAGGAACTTTTTTGTTAACATAACGCATGTGTACTAGGCCTAAGAGACAGTCTCCGTCAAAGTCGCCATCCAGTTTCTGTAGGTGATAGACACTACTGCTCACGCTACCAAAGTATTTCTCTCCATCTTTAGGATACTCTGGAAGATCTAATACCTCAGTATCTAAATGTACTTTAACTCTTCTACCTATAGCAGTTGATTTAAGGTAAACTCCTGATGGATATATAGAACCTAAGTTAATAACAGGGTATCGAGTTACTGTAGCTTTAGATTGTTTAGATACTTTAGCTACTGATATGTATAATAACTCTCCATATGTTATAGGTCTTAGTTTGTTAACATTAACTTCTTTAGGTATGTTATTAGTATCTTTAACTACATAGATATCTTTACCTTTATCTTCTACTAACGCTATATAATCTTCTCCTAGTTTAGCATAATCATTTTTAACTACATCTTGTCTAAGTTTATTAAAGATATTATTAAGGCCTTGAGCTGTAGTCCAAGCTTCTTTATCTTTAGCGTTAGCTGTTTTGAAAGTAGTCTTAAGAGTTTTACTATCTATAACTTTAACGTTATTAGACATAGGGTTAGCAACACCTATGATAAAATACTTATGTACCTCATGAACTGCTAAAGGCATAATAGACTTAACGAATTGATAAAGACCTACAGTAGTATCGTTAAAGGATATTTTATTAGGATCTTTAAGATCTGATACTACATTAGGTAGCGCAGTAAGAACATTACGAGTACCATCCATTAGTCCTCTAGAAGCCCATTTAGATTGTATAAAACCTCGTTTACCTTCTAAGATGTTCTTAATGTATTCAAATACATCTAGAGCTATAAGTTGTACTCTATAGCGATATGGATCATAGTTAGCATAGTTATTCTCTCGTATAGTATTATTACGTATACCGTTAACAGCCATGATCATTCTAGAGTAAAGGTTATTGATCTCGTCTTGTGTAGGTCTACCTTTAGAGTCTTCTTCTATATCTCTTAGACCTGCTGGTAGTACGTAGAAATAACGTATAAGATTTTCAGGACGTAGTGCTTTAAGTACGACTTCTATAGACACTGAACGAGATTTAGAGTCTGAGTTAGTAAACTGTACTTTATGTATATTTTGCATAAAGAATTCGTATCCTGTAGAGCCTTTAGGATCCTCTATGAATGTACCTAGTTCTGTATTGAAACTAGCTTTGATTTTACCAGATAGTATCTTATCGAATATAGGGTCTAAGCTTATAAGTATCTTATAAGCGAATGGGTGTATGATAGGCATTTTGAGATCTATATATCCTGGTTTAAGCATACGGAGTTGAGTATCACGTGTACCGAATATAGTTTCTGAAAATAAACCTTTAGGATCGTACACCTTACTGTTAGACTCGTAGATAGCTAAGGAAGTTACTTCTCCCATATCTTTTAACTGTTCTGGCTTGATCGTAAGAAAATCTACGTTGAATAATTTATCTAGTAACGCAGCCATCTCATCTCCTTATGTTGTGTAAGTTGTATCTAGGGTTTAGATCAGTCAAGAGCCTTGTTTCCTTAGGGTTTCTTGGCTGACCATAACGATGGTCAGTATGATTTTAGAACATAAGGAGCACCTATGGCTAAAGACGATTTTGAAGACATAGAAGATTTTGAAGATTTTGATTTCTCGGAGCTTGACGACGATGATGGTTATGACGTTAGTAATACCACACAAGATAGTAAGGAAAAGGGTAGGAAACCTGTAGAGAAAACTATAAGAGAAGTTTATAAAGCTGCTAAGGATAATATTAAAAGTAAGAGCGCTAGAGAACATGCTACTAAGATACTAGAGAAGAGTTTAAGTACTGATGCTAATGGAGCGTTGAACGATCTAAAGTGGGAAATCTCCAAGATAAAAGATGATGCTGCTCAACAGCTAAAACCATTAGGTAACACATTATCTAATATAAGTAAAAGTCTCGCTAGTAGTTTACCTAAAGGTAAGATAAGTAACTTACTAGAAACCTTAAGTAAGAAACTTAAGAGTGATAATGATAGCTACTATGGAGAGTATAAAGAAACATTATACGATTTTAAAAATGGTATAGAAAGTTCTTTATCAGAGCTAGATAATAAACTAGCTGGATTAAGTTCTGAAGCTGCATTAGGTAACCAAAAGATGGGTAATGAACTGTTAAAACAACAGTACATGAACCTAGTGATAATGAAAGAACAAGATAGGTTATTCTATAATAAATCTTTAGAACTACAGTGGAGAACTGCTACTGGTATAGAAGATATGTTAAAGTTCCAAAGAGAACAGTTCCAGTCTTTTACTACACAGTTCGAAAGTATCATAAAGAATACTTCACTACCTGAAGCTGTTAAGTTAAGGAATGCTGAAGTAGCTGGTATGGTACTAAAACAAAAAGCTTTTAATAGCTTATCAGAAAGTATCTTTAAGAAAGTAAATCCATTAGAAGCATTTAGTACTGCTATAAACAGAAGAATAAAAAATACCATATTGAACGCTAGAGATGCTGCTGATAATATCGAAAACAACCTTAGTCTAACTGATAATGATGGTGTATCTAAAGCTACATTAGGTGGCATGTTTGGTTCTGAAATACTTTTAAGTATGGTACATAACAAACTAGGCAAGATGATACCTAGTAAATACAGAAACAGACTAGATGGTAATATAATAGCATTAGCTAGTAACCCATTAGATTATCTTAAGAGCTTAAGAAAAAGTGAAGCTCAAGGTCTATCTGGTAAGATAATTAATAAGTTAGTAGGTGCTATAGAAGAAGGTATGCCTACTAAATCAGCGTTTAATAATACTAAACTAGGTAAAGCTGATTTAGATAGCCAAGCACTATTCGACGGTAGAACACATAGTACTATTAACACTGTTATACCTATGTTATTATCTAAGATACATAACGAAGTTCATGGTCTTAGAACTGGTAAAGACGTTAGTGAAGATACTGAACTAAGATTTGATGTTAAAACACAATCTTTTAAAACCACTAGTGAAGTTACTAAAGACTTAAGATCTCATATAGCTAAAGATATGGTAGCAGTTGCTAAGAGTAGAGCATCTGGTATGCGTAATGAAGTTAAAGAGAGACTTAAGAAAGTTCATAGCCCTAATAAAGATAAAATATTAGCTAGGTTAGATAAAGCTATCATAGGTTATATTACAGAGTATGGTACATTATCTCCAGAAGCTATGACTAAAGTAGAGTTCTTAAGATATTTCCCTACTGATATGCAATTAGAAGCAGGAGATTTATTCGGACAGTTCTTACATAGTTTAAGAACTGAAGGTAACTCTAGAGGTATCTACGATCTATTTAGTAGATCTGACGACTTCTTAAGAATATCTACTGCTACTATGCAAAACTATGCTACTGGTATGAATGCTGATATAGCTATTAAACAAGGACTATTAACTAGTAATGGGTTAACAGGTAGTATGTCTACTAATGCTGAAGGTATTAAAAATATCTTTAATAAAGCTAGTAAGAGTAAACGTTATAATGGTAGGTATGAACTATACGAAGACTATGATGTCTACGATATGGATTGGAGAAACTCTCTAAGGCATGATATAGATAGTATTAGGAACTTTAGGATAGAAGATAACCCTACTGGAGAAGTAACAGGTAGATATGGTACTAGAATGACTATCGAAGAAGTTGATAGTTTTGAACAAGCTGAACAATCTTATAGGTTAAGAAGAGAACAATTTATAAGGGCTTTTAGAGAAGATCCTGTTAACATAGCATTACAAGCTACTGATCCTGCTGAGTATGAACGTAAGTTGCAGAAAGCGTTAAGGAATTTTGATAAACAACCATTCATTAGTAAACTACTAAAGATGATAAGTAGTAAACTAAGAGAAGAAGGTGAACGTATCAGAAACTCCGAAGCGTTTATGGGTGCTAATGATAATATAAGAAGAGCTGGTGAGGCTGTTAACCGAGCAGCTAGTGATATGAAAGATAGTGCTGTTAACTTCTATAACAATAATAAAGATGATGTTATAGATAATGCTACTAATTTTTATAATAGTAGTAAAGACACTGCCACTAACTTCTATAATAGAGCTAAAGATAATGCTACTGACTTTTATAACAATAATAAAGATACAGTTACTGGTGCTTATGATCAGCTTAAAGAAAATGTTAGTGATCTTAAAGATGATGTTGTAACCTATGTTAACTCTAAAGGTATCAAGACTGATATTACAGCAGATGATGCTAAAGCATTTTACCATCAGAATATGTCTAAGATAATAGGCGGTGTTAATAAACTATACGAAGATGCTAAGAACGTAGATGCAGAAGCTATCAATAAGAAGAAACAAGAGTTGATAGACCAAGCTAAGAAAGTATTACCAACTGAACAGTTTGAAGCTGCTAAGACGTATATAGAGAATACTGATCCTAGAGAGTTGATGAAGGACGTTATAGAACAAACTAAATCAGCTGCATCTGGTGGTAAAGAATTAGCAGAGCTAGCTATAAGAGCTGCTAATGGAGATCAAGAAGCTATAGAAGAGCTTAAAGAGAAAGCTAGTGGTGTTGGTTCTACTGCTAAAGAGAAAATAGAACAACTACAAGATGAGCTACTAGAAGCTAATCAAAAACTTAAAGAAGCTACTACTAAGAAAGCTAAAGACCTTAAAGATAAAGTTGACAATTCTGAATACATTAAGAACATTAAGAAAAAGAAACCTGGTGATAGAACTATAGAAGAGAGAGAAGCATTGATTAACGATAGAGTTGATACTATGTTTAACGCTATGGGCAATTTTGCTAGCTTCCTTAAGAACCCAGCTGGACTAATGAAAGATCTGGCTATAAAAGGAGCTATAGGCGCTGCAAAAGCTCCGTTTAAGTTCTTTACTTCTGACTTCGCTAAGAACGCTAGAGCTACTGAAAGAGAAATGTATAAACGTTTCTTTACTAGAGGTATACCTGCTATAGGTAGAGGCGTGAGAGACGGTGGCATAGGTGCCATATTAGCGTTAGCAAGTACAATAGGGTTAGCACAAAAAGGAGCCGATGGTGTATGGAACCATCCACTAGCTAAAGTATTTCGTCGTAAAGAAAGAGAAGCTTATGGCGTAGATGATCCAGATGATCCTAAGAATAAAAACACCTGGAGAAATAGACTTAAGAACTTTGGTACTAAATCTAAAGATAGTCTAAAAGGTGCTCTTACTGGTAAAGATAAAGACGGTAATAAACTATCATTCTTCGGTAGGCTTAAAGAACTTCTTAAACCTTTATTATTTACAGTGCCATTCTTACTAGGTAGCGTTAAAGACGCTATAGTTAGCGTAGGTAAAGGTATATTTAAAATAGGTAAAGGTATTTATAAAGTAGGGGAATACGTATGGAGAGGTATTAAGGGTATCTATAAGTTCGGTAAAGAGATGTTCGGTAAGCTGGATGGAATCTTTAAATCCATAGGAGAGTTTATGGGTAAAGGATTAGTAGCTGCTGGTAGCGCAGCTGCAACTGGTGTTACTAAAGTAACAGAAGCAGCTATGAAAACTAAAGCAGGACAAGCTGTTGCTGGCACAGTAGCTGAAGGTGCTGCTGCATTAAGTAAAACATCTATAGCTAAGAAGATTACTGGTGTTCTTAAATCCTTTACAGAGCCGATTATGAAACGCTTAGGACCTATAGCTGGTAAGAAACTAGTAGCTGAGTTAACTGTTAAGATAGCAAGTAGAGCTGTTCCATTCTTAGGCTGGGGTTTATTACTATATGACGCTGCTATGGCTATTAAGTACATGACTGTAGATGGTTTATCATTTACATCTGCTGTTAGTAAAGCAGTACTAGGATTCGATTTATTTAATAACGATGATGTAGCTGTTGATAAAGACGGTAATCCTATTAAACCAGATGAACCTGAGAAAGCTTATGAAGACGCTAAGAAGAAACTAGAGATGGAAGATAATAATAAGAAAGGTAAAGCTTATTATGTCGGAGATAAACAAGTTACTAAAGAAGAGTATGATAAAGTCCAGAAAGAGAATGAAGAAGCTAAGAAGAATGGAGAGAAACTACAACCTACTTCATTCGTTAATATCTCTAACGATGAATTTGGCGGTGGAATAGCTACTGAAGATAGTAAACGTTATACTCAGTTCTTAAAAGCATTTAATAAACTAGATGGACTACAAAGACAACTTAAGATAGAAGTTGTTGTAGGTAATGATACAAGATACTGTGGCCAGTTAGTAGATAAAGTCTACTATAACATAGGCGAGTATGCTAATAACATCTACTGGAATATTCTAGAAGAAGGTAATATGTTATACCGTAGAAAAGACCCTGAGAAAGAAGAAGGTGAAGCTACATATACATTACTAGATAAAGAACAATATATTAAAGCTTTACATACATTAAATGCTCCATTCGCTAAGAACATTAAGAAAGCTATAGCTGGTGATGAAAATCCTACTTATGAAAAATTCCTTATACTCTATCATAAGTTTATAGAAGATAAGATACGTAGGATACAAGAAGCTGTTATAGAGAAAGCTGATAAAGATAGTAATAAGGGTGGTATCATGGGCATACTTAAATCTCTTATAGCTTCATTATTTAGTAACTCTACTAACGAAGGTAAATCTGGGCCACAATACGCTAAGAACCAACATTCTTTCCGTAATGATCTGAATAAAGATGTTAATGCTACTATAAGAGAAACAACTATAGATAGCTCCAAAATGATAAGTAGTAGTAATAATGCTGGTTACTCAGGTACAGCAACTGCTTACTCAGGTACTGAAGCTGCTACTAACGTATCTATATACGATAAAGCTAAAACTAGTAAGTCTAATAAAGAAAAAGGCATGACTAAAGAGAACCTAATGGCTATAGCTATGAAAGCTATGAATAAATTAGGATGGTCACCTAGAGAACAAGCTATGTTCTTAGCTAACGTGCAACATGAAACTGGTAACTACCAGTGGTTTGCAGAAATGGGTAGTGATAAATATCTTAGTAGATATGAAGGTAGAGTTAAAGATCTTGGTAATGATAGACCAGGTGATGGTATTAAGTACAAAGGTAGAGGACTAATACATCTTACTGGTAAGAAAAACTATGCTGAAATAGGTGCTAGATTAGGTATAGATATCGTTAATAACCCACAGCTACTAGAAGACGATCCAAAGCTAGCTGTAGCATCTGCTATCGAATGGTGGAATAGACAAAAAGAACGTTATAAATCATTTAGAGAAGCTATAGCTAAGGATGATATAAGAACTGTTAATAAACAAGTTAACGGTGGTGGTAATGGTATGGCAGAGCGCATAGCCTACTATGACCAGTTTAAGAAAGCTTGGAATATAGACGGTGGTATGACTGCTGGTCAATCTACAGATACTGCTAATGGTGAAATGTTCCAACAAGCGTTAAAAGGAGATTTCGCTAGTACTAAAGGTATCAGTGGTATCAATGTTGATACTGGTACTGTAGGTACGAACACTGATTCAGCTTATGTAGGTATGAATACTAATAGTGGTTATACTAATAAGTATAATGATGCAGTTGTTAGTGGTATAGATCTATCTAATCTACCTGAGAAATCTAAAGCACTAGTAGAGACTATCAATAAGCATGCTGTTAGTAGACCTGATGGTACTGGATCTCAAGGTCTATGTGCTACATATGTTAGAGAAGGATTAGAGTCTGCTGGGTTTAAAACATCTGATGGTTCTACTATTAGTCAGAAGTATAAGAGTAAAGGATTAGCTGCTTCTGCATACATGTACGATACTAATGGTATTATGTCAGACTTAGGATTTGCTAAGATAGATCCTAGTAATAAACCATTACCAGGTGACGTTGAAGTATTCGGTAGAACTAGTCATAACCCACATGGGCATATACAAGTCTATAATGGTAAATACTGGGTATCTGATTTCCATCAATCTGGTGGTTCTAGACATCGTAAGTTTGGTACTCCTAATACAAGCTATGATGGAGTTATCCCTAGCTTATATAGGTATGCAGGTGATAACGCTAACAAGGATGTTAAGCAAGAAGAACCTGTAGTAGTTAATAAACCAGATGGTAGTACTTCAGAAGCTACTACTACTGAAAATACTAATGTAGCTAGTAGCATGCCTACTACCGGTAGTACATCTACCATAGGTAGCGTACCAACAGCTACTGGTATTAACACTAGTGAAGGTACTACAGCTCCTAGTTTAGATGTTCAAAAAGCATCTGGTACTAACATGGCTATAGATTCACTATCTGGTGTTATAGAGAGTGGTAATGATATCCAGAGTAAACAACTTAATGTTAATGAGCAAATGTTACAAGCATTGATAGATGTGAAAACTCTATTAGGCACTAGTGATGATCTAGCTGCAACTAGAGTACAGAACCAAAGACAAAATATACCTAACATAAATAAAGGTAATCTTAAGGAATTAGACTATGCAGGTTATACCATGAATAATACTAATCCTATAAGACCATTTAGAGCTGAAGCTGTTGTTGGACAGTACAGAGTAAAATAAAAAAGATAACAGTAAGAGAGCTTAAGCTCTCTTACTGTTCTTATTGTTTTTAGGTTCTGGTACTACCAGTCTTGCTTTCTCGAATACAGATACTGTATGATCAGCCTTATAACTATTTATAAGCTCTATTACATTCTCATCTGTAAATCTATCTTCTTTTAGTAACTTCTCTATGTTTTTTACTATGCTAAGATAGTTACCTCGTTTTTGTTATAATTCTATTTACTCTTCTAAAGAGATAGGTTTTCGTA
>ERZ773018.1224-NODE-1224-length-13971-cov-7.916427_pt1 | contig 13971 bp, 14 predicted proteins | sample MGYA00580840_ERZ773018 | MGnify/ENA primary metagenome ERZ773018 (study PRJEB29015, sample SAMEA2738125) | human oral metagenome | biome: human oral; feature: human-associated habitat; material: saliva | place: China | collected 2256 ... | reverse complement strand
ACTTATTTCAGCAAAAACAATATAGTTCTATTGAGGAGATAATAAATGAACAAGAGTAAAAGTTGTTGAAAAGATTTAAAAATATTAGCTTCTTTTTTCATTTTATTCTATATTTTTATCTAATTTTGTGTTATAATATGTATGTATTATAATATACATATATAAAGTTAGTTGTCGACAAATTGTCGATAACTAAAGTTAAAAAGATTTATTATGAGGGAGTTGATCTTTTTGCATCATATAACACATATAGATAATTTAGAAAGTATATTAAAAAATGGTTTAAAATCTAGAAATGAACTTCTAAGTAATACTGACATTGATTTTGAAGATACTGCTGATCTAGATATAATCCAAAAAAGAGGTATCTTAAATAATTATATTCCATTTCATAGTGATTGGATTCAAAATTCTCATAGAATACCATATAATTATGTTATTTGCAATAAACATGGTTATGATAATATGATATTTTTATATATAAATCCTGAAAAAGCTTCTAAAAAATATTTGATGAAATATTTTCTTTATCACCCTCTTTCTAGTTATGTAAAAAAATATAATAATTTAGAAGACTTTTTAAATAGTTTTAAGCTTGAAATAGAAACATTACAAAAGGAATATAATTTTGATTACAATATACAACAGGTAAAAGAATTTAGAATGTCTGAAGTTCTAATCTTAAAAAATGCTATTTTTTTAGATGATGATTGGAGTATCATTGTGTATTCTGAGGAAAGTTTTAAGAAAGTAAAAGAAATCATAGAGAAATATCAAAATAAATATAGCAATATTAAAATTCTTATAAGACCTAATTTCTTTTAGGAGGTGATTTTATGTTAACTTTTGTAACAGGAAATATCTTAGAAAGTGATGCTGAGGCACTAGTTAATCCTGTAAATACACAAGGAATTATGGGAAAAGGTTTAGCTTTTCAATTTAAGAAAAAATTTCCTAATAATTATAAATTTTATTTAGAAAAATGTTCAAATAATTCATTTGATATTGGAACGGAATTAGTTTGGATAGAAGAAGATAATAAAATTGTTATTAATTTTCCTACCAAAAGAAGTTGGAGAGAAAATACAAAACCAGAATACATTGATGAAGGTCTCAAACAACTAAAAATATTAATAAAAAAACTTAATATAAAATCAATAGCTATTCCTCCCATTGGAGCTGGAAATGGAAAGTTAGATTGGGATATTGTATTAAAAAAAATAAAAGATTTTGAAAATGAATTGAATAATATTGAAGTTATGGTTTATGCTCCCACATCTGATATTGTTAAACTAAATAAAGCTCACTATTATATTGTACATACTCTTTTAACTGCAAGTAATAATGGAATAGATAAATCTTTAATTAATGATATATTTTTTCAAAAATTAATTTTTTTAGCTGACAAAGATAATTATTTTCAATTTAATAAAGATTTAAAAGGACCTTTTTCTAAGCTACTTTCATTAAAATACAATGAAGTTAAGGACTACTCAAAAATTAGAAAATTTTCTTTATTAACAATAAAAGAAGAAATGCTAAAACAAAATACAAGTGAGAACTTAAAAAAAGATGAAAAATATATTGAAAAGGGTATAAAATTATTTTTAGATATGCAGAAATATCTTTCTTTAAATAAAAATGACATTGAAAATAATAGAGATAAAATAGAGCTATTAGGAACAATTCTTTATTTATTAAGAAATGAAAATAATCAGCCATTTTCCTCTACTGAATTATTTAATAAAGTTATCTCATGGAATAATAGAAAAAAAGAAAAATACAATAAAAAAGATGTAGATGAAATGTTAAATTTCTTATCCAGTGAAAATATTATTAAATCTGATATTTTTGGAAATTTCAATTATATAAATTAAAATTAAATAAATTTAGAATAAGGATTGAATTCTATATTGAATGGAATTTAATCCTTTTTTATTTTTCTATATTCCATTAATATATGTTTCGTTCAAAAAAGGAAAAATATAAATAAAAAATAGAAATTCTAATAAAAATCATTTGACAAATAATCGCAGTTATTTTATAATCGCATTATAAAAAATAATAAAAATAAATTTTTACATATAGATTATTTATAGTTAAATGTAAGAGGGGCACATATGGATAAACTAGATATTAAGAAAAAAAGAGTTATGATGTATTTTATCGAAGCAACTCAAGAGTTAATTTTAAATGAAGGTATTGAAAATTTATCAATTAAAAAAATAGCTGAAAAAGCTGGTTACAATACAGCAACTATTTACAATTATTTTGAGGATTTAGAAGAGCTTATTCTATATAGTTCAGTGGATTATTTAAAAATCTATTTAAAAGATTTAAGAAGTGAAATAAACTCTGATATGAAAGCTATAGAGATATATGAAACTATCTATAAGGTCTTTGTTCACCATTCATTTGAAAAACCTGAAATTTTTCATACTTTATTCTTTGGAAAATATAGTTATAAACTTGCAAAAATAATAAAGAAGTACTATGAAATATTTCCTGATGATATAACAGGACAGTCTGATATAACAAAGTCTGTGTTGATAGAGGCAAATATACATAACAGAGATCTCCCTGTGATGAATCAAATGATAAAAGAGGGTAATATTTCAGAGGAGGAAGCTCCTTATATAATGGAAGCAATAGTCAGAGTTCACCAAAGTTACTTAGAAAATATTCTACAAGACCGTGAAAAAGTTTCCTTAGATATACATAAAAATAAATTTTTTAAAATTTTTAATTTTTTATTAAGAAAGAGATAACATATATTTAAAATCTCAAAAGGAGGAAAAATGACGTATAAATGTGTTGAAGATTTAAGAGAACATAGAGTTTTCTATCATTTTTTAGAAATATCTAAGATTCCAAGGCAGACATTTTTTGAAAAAGAAATAAGTGACTTTATATTAAATTGGGCTAAAGGTTTAGGTTTAGAAGTTCATCAAGATGAAAAGTATAACCTTTTAATAAAGAAACCAGCAACTTTGGGATACGAAAATAAAAAGCCTATTATCATACAAGCACATATAGATATGGTTTGTGAAAAAAGACCTGAAGTTGAGCATAACTTCAGAAAAGACCCTATAAAACTTGTATTAGAAGGAGATATTTTATCAACTGGAAACAGAACTACATTAGGAGCAGATGATGGTATAGGAATGGCTATGGCTATGGCTGTACTAGAAGATAAGAATTTAAAACATCCTCCTGTTGAAGTAATACTAACTACTTGTGAAGAAGAAGATATGAGTGGAGCATTAAGTGTTGATAAATCTTGGTTTAATACAAACAGAGTAATAAACATAGACCATGTTGTTGATACTGAAATAATAGCAGGTAGCTGTGGAGGAATAGGAGTAGATTTAAGATTCCCTGTTGAATACACAAATAAAACAGACAATTACAAAGGATATAAAATAAAAATTACAGGTTTAAGAGGTGGACACTCAGGAGAAGACATACATAAGGGTAGAGCAAATGCAAATGTCTTACTAGCTAATCTTTTAAATATTTTAAGAGAAAAAATTAATTTCTTAATCTCTGATATAAAAGGTGGAAATTTTAGACTTGCTATTCCAAGAGAAGCTTTTGTTACATTAGCTTTAGAAGAAAAAGATGCAGATACTTTAAAGGATATAGCAAAACATTTTGAATACGAAGCTAAGAAGATCTATGAAGAAACTGCTGTAGATTTAAAAATTGAAGTTTCAGAAGATAATTTAGCTGATAAATTACTTTCTAAGAACACAGTTGATAAGATTATAGATGCTATAATTTTATCTCCTAATGGTGTATCTAGCATGATAGGAAGTTTAAATGTTGTTGAAAGTTCATCTAATTTAGGTGAAGTATATGTAAAAGATGACTATATTTACTTAGTTACAGAAATAAGAGCAACTTTTGAAAAGAATAGAGATTATCTATATAACAAGATAGCTTTAATCGGAAAATATTTAGGTGGAGAGCTTAGAGGTTTCTCAGCATATCCAAGTTGGGTTTACAAACCTCATTCAAGTCTTAGAGATACTGCTAACAAAGTTTATTCTGAACTATTTGGTGAAGAAATTAAAACTCTTGCAGTTCATGCTGGGCTAGAATGTGGATGTTTTGTAGATAAAATTCAAGGAGATATGGATGCTATATCAATAGGTCCTAACGCTTGGGATTTACATTCACCTAATGAAAGATTAAGTGTATCTTCAACTGAAAAAGTTTACAAGTTTTTAACTCATATTCTTGAAAACTTAGATTAATCAATAAAATAATTTAAAATAGAAGGAGGAGTTTTTTATGCATCCAGCAATGGCGTTTTTTATCTTAATGGCATTTTTAGCGTTAGGGGAGTTCATCTCGGTTAAAACGAGAGCTATAGTCCCTTCAATCTTAATTTTCTTAATTCTACTACTATCTGGAGTATGGGGTGGAATTTTACCAAAAGAAATCATAGAGCTAGGTGGTTTCTCTGAAGCAATGACAGAAGTTATAATGGTAGTTATAGTTGTTAATATGGGAAGTTCATTAAGTTTAGATTCTTTAAAGAAAGAATGGAAAACTGTTTTAATAGGAATTGGTGCAATAGTAGGTATAGCAGCTGTTATCCTTCCAGTAGGAAGCATGATATATGATTGGCAAACAGCAGTTGTTGCTGCACCACCAATAGCTGGAGGTTTCGTTGCTGCATTTGAAATGTCTAAGACATCTCTTGCAAAAGGCTTACCTCATTTATCAACAATAGCTTTACTTTTACTAGCTTTACAAGAATTTCCAGTTTACTTCATCTTACCAGGATTATTAAGATCTGAAACTTTAAGAAGATTAGATTTATTCAGAAAAGGTGAACTTAAAGCTGTTTCAGCTGAAGAAGAAGAAAATAAAAAGAGACTTATCCCAGCTATACCTGAAAAATATATGGATACATCGACTTATCTATTCCTTTTAGGTCTTGTTGGAATGATAGCTATACTATGTTCAACACTTTCAGGAAAAATCTTCAATAGCTTTGGAGTAGCATTTAAAATTTCTCCTACAATATTTGCATTATTATTCGGTATCGTAGCTGGAGAAATAGGATTATTAGAAAGAAAATCATTACAAAAAGCTAACTGTTTCGGTTTCTTCGTTGTAGCATCTGTAGTTGGAGTTATGGGTGGACTAGTAAACAGTTCAATGGAAGAAATATTAGCTTTAATCGTACCTTTAGTTGTTTTAATATTCTTAGGAATTATAGGAATGGCTATAGGAGGAATAATTGTTGGAAAACTATTAAAACTTACATGGCAAATGTCTTTTGCTATAGCACTAAACTGTTTAATAGGTTTCCCAGTAAACTTCCTATTAACTAATGAAGCTATAAACGTATTGGCTAAAACAGAAGAAGAAAAAGATTTCTTAACTAACACAATGGTTCCAACTATGCTAGTTGGAGGATTTACTACTGTAACTCTAGGTTCAGTTGTATTTGCTGGAATATTAACAAACTTCTTATAAAAATATTTAAAAGAAATAATAAAAGAAGGCTGTTGCAAATTTAAATTTACTATTTAATTATTAAAATGCAACAGTCTTTTTATATAAAAAGGAATAGTCAAATGAAAAATAATAGTAAGGCATATTTTTTAATAATAGCAGCTGTAATAATATGGAGCTTAAGCGGCTTATTAGTAAAGGCTGTAAATGTTGATCCTCTTTGGATAAGTCTAATCAGATGTTTAGGAGGAGGAATTTTTTTATTGCCCTATATATTCAAAGAAAAAATTTATCCAATTAAAAATATTCTTTTTGGTGGAATATTTATGGCAATATTTTTACTGTCCCTTACAATAACTACAAGAATTTCAAGCTCAGCCATGGCTATATCGATGCAATATACAGCTCCTATGTATGTAATAGGTTATGGTTTTTATAAAAGTAAAGAGATAAAATTTGAAAAATTTATAGTATTTTTATTTATCTTTGCAGGAATAATTTTCAATTCAATAACTAGCATGAATGGTGGTAACTGGTGGGCAATAGTAAGTGGAATAACAATAGGGCTTGCCTTTGTTTTCTATTCTTATAATTTACAGAAAGTGAAAAAAGGAAATCTTTTAGGAATAGTTGCTCTTATAAATATTATTTCAGCAATATTTTATGGGATTCTTCTATTATTTAGATACAGCCCTCCACCATCAAGTTTTAATGAAATAATTATTTTAAGTATTTCAGGTATAGTTATATCAGGAATATCTTATGCTTTATATGGTGAAGGTTTAAGAGAAATATCTATGGAAAAGGCTATGATAATTTGTTTGGCAGAACCTGTTTTGAATCCTTTATGGGTTTATTTAGGTAAGGGAGAAATCCCATCAATGACAACTGTTATAGGTTCAACACTTATACTTTTAAGTGCAATTTTGGATATTGCTTTTTCAATAAAAAATAATAAAAAAGCTAAAAAATTATCAACACATAACTAAGAAAAAACTGTTACAAATTAATGATAAAAATCATCAGTTTGTAACAGTTATTTTTAAATTAAATTATTAAATCTTATTCAAATTGAACAACTAATGAAGCATCATGAACAACTTTATTTTGTCTATCCATAGAAGCAACGGCTCTTATAACCCATTGTCCACTTCTTGATGGAACAAATGCAAATACTCCGTTATCATCAGTAAATACTCTTAAACTTGTCTTAGGAGCTTCTTTATTAGCTACCCATGTATTATTAGTCATATCCAACTTACCATTTATAAAGTCTACATCTATTCTTGCATTCTTTATAGGATTTCCATCTTTATCAACAAATTTTGCTCTGAATACATTTTCTTTCCAAGCATTAACTGGATTTACTAAAGGAACTATTTCATTGTATCCTGGAGCTACTCTTTGGTTGTAGTCTGATCCTGCTGAATCTTTAGTTATTATTAATTTTTCTACTGGATTGAATGTATATCCTTCGTCTTTAGTGTTCCCACTATCCATTACGAATACCCAGCTTCCTCCACCTTTTAATCCATCTTCCATAGAGTAAACTGCATCTAGTGCTACATATTGTCCTTTAGCTGTTTTTATAGTTCCAACTTTAACTTTAGATAATAAATCTGTTTTTACTCCATCGTGAACTACGAAGAATGCTTTAGGTAAAGATGTTTTACCATCAACTGTTGCAATACTTATAGGTTCTGCTTCTGGTCCTTCTGCAGGGTGAGCTAAAATAGCTTTCATTTTAACTTCTTTTTGATTACTTGCATCTAAATTAGATGTGTAAAGAAAATGATCGTGTGCAAATAGATTTGCTGCTAATAAGATACTCCCAATTAAAACTAAACTTTTTTTCATAATGTGATACCTCCGAGTAATATTTTTTTGTATCATCCTAACCTTAATTATAGTTTTATATAATAAAAAACTTATTATTTTTCTAACATTAGTTCTTTCCATTCTCCGAAGTCAAAGCTTGCAGTTGCTTTATCCCAGTTAGCTTTTTCAGCAGCTGTTAAAGCAGGTCCTTTTTTACTAGTAATGTGTCCTTCTCCAGCATTGAAATATACTTCATATTTTTCAGTTGCAGGTTTTGGCATAGTTATACTTCCTTTAGCATCTAATTTTCCTTTGTAGATAATTTCTTTTCCTTTGAAAGTTTCTTCTGGTCCATTGTATGCCTTATCTTTAACGATTATGATTTCAACACCTTCTCCTGAAGCTCCATTTGAGAAACCACCTTCAATATACACAGTTCCGTCTCCATTATCATCAACAGAAATTAATGGTGCATGTGCAAATGCAACAACTGACATTAAAACTCCAATAACTAAAACTAAAAATTTTTTCATTTTGTCCTCCTGTACACTATAATATTAAGTTATTTAAAAATAAATGAGTTACTCTGGACGTATTAGTAAAAAACAAGTGAATCTGCATTCTAAATTTTAGATAAAAAATCAAACAGAGTGAGCCGAGTAATTCTCAGCGTGTTTGAAGCTGACTTGTCAGCAAGTTTGCTGAAATTACAGCGAACTCTTGATTTTTTATCGTTAAGAAATTTAGCTAGCAGTGAACTGTTTTTTACTATACTATTTAGCTAGTAACGAGATATTTTTATTTCTTTAGTGCTTCTATTAAGTTATCTGTATTTTCTTTAAATGCTTTTAATATAGCTTCTGGATCCATTTTTCCATCTTTATCCATAGGTATATCTAAAGTATTTATAATAACAAATTCTCCACCTGCATCTTTCAATGCTTTTATAACATTTTTCTTTAACCATCTATCAGAGATAACAACTTTTATTCCCTTATCTCTCACTAAGTTAGCGATATTTTCTGCAGTTACACTATCATAGTCAACATATTCTGCATATATATTCATATCATTTAAGAAATATTGTAAATTTTCACTTAAAGATATAACTGAAGGATTATCAACTGAAAGTAATTTTTCATTTGCTTCATTTTCAAGTTTTAATAGATCATTAGTGAATTTATTTACATTCTTTTCTATCTTAGCTTTATTTTGAGGGTATAATCTTATTAAATCTCTAGAGATAATATTTACCATTCTAACTAGATTTTTACTACCTGTCCAAATATATGGATTAACTTCTCCATTTGAATAATCACTGAAGAATATTGTTGTCATTTTTTCATCATAAGGATAGCTTGCATCTATCTCAACAATATTTATTTTATTCATTCTTGCTTTTCCATAGATAACATCTTCAGACCAAACTTTTGCTATATCTACAACTGCTTGAGCTTTTTTAGCAACTGATAAGTCAAAACCTTCTTCTCTTATAGCTTCTTTTGACATAGTCATAGATATGTCTGAACCAAAGGGAGTGTAAACTTTTATATCTGTTCCCTTAGTTAAGTAACTAGTCAAAGAATATAGAGGTTGTATAGATGTGATTACTATGTTTTCAGCAAAACTAACTGTACCTAAGACTAACATTAAAATAAATAGTAATATTTTTTTCATTCTATTCTCCTTCTGCAAAGTTTCTAAATAACATTCTAATAATAACTGTAACAATAAAGATAGCCGATGAAATCATTATTATTGCTCCACCTGATGGAATTGATATATCAAAATGTATTGGTAAATACACTCCTAACAGACAGCTAATAAGAGCAAAAACTACTGAGTAGCTTACAAAACCTTTTATAGACTTTGATAAGTTCTTTGCTGCCGCTGCTGGTATCAATAACAAGGCTTCAACAAGTATAGATCCTACTATTTTTACTGAGGCTATTGTAATAACTGTGACAATTATAATAAAAATATATTCTATTAATTTTACATTTACACCTCTTACTATTGCTAGATTTGGATTAAAACTTGCTAATAACATTCTATTTAGATATGGTACTAACACAAAACCAATTATAATTGCTGATACAACTAAGATGTATATATCAGTATCATTTACTGTAAGTATAGAACCAAATAATATACTTTCTAAGGCATGTGAATTTACCTTAGCTGATACATAGATAAGAAGTGATCCTCCTAAAGCTATAGAAATCGAAAGAAAGACTCCTATTAAAGTATCCGAAGACATCTTTGTTCTATTCTTTGTGTAATTGATAATCAATCCAAATAATATACAATATGTAAAAAGTGAAATATATGGTGCTGAAAAAGGTTCTCCTAATAGTACCCCTATAGCTATTCCTGTCATAGCAGCATGTCCTACTGCTTCTGAGAAGAAAGCCATTTTCTTTGTAACTACCATAGTTCCTATTCCTCCAAGTATTGGTCCTATAAGCAATGCACATATCATGGCATTGATAACGAAACCATACTTAAAAGAAGCTGGAATACTACCTTGCTCAGCTAAATTTATTAAGAAATTTCTAAAAGTTTCTAACATTTTCTCTCCTACAAATCATTTTCATTTAATGTATAAAAAATAGTTCGTTACTGAGTAAATTTCTTAACGATAAAAAATCAAGAATTCGCTGTAATTTCAGCCAACTCGCTACGCTCAAACATGCTGAGAATTACTCGGCTCATTCTATTTGATTTTTTACCTAAAATTTCCATTCGTAACTCACTTATTTTTTTACTTTAGGATTTAATTTTAATTTTGTAACAAGCCCTTTTTATTTTTGCTTAAAAAAATTAAAAATGCAAATAAGCTAATTATCTGGTATAATGTTAAAAGAACGATTTTTATTATATAAATTGTATAAAAATTCATAAAATAATCACATAAAAAGGAAGGAGGAGTATAGATATCATGTATTCATCTATACAAACAAAAATGGAAAATTTAAATAAGGAGAAAAAAATAATTTTTTCTATAACATTATTATACATATTAAGCTTATTTATATCTAAATTTGGGATCAGTTTATTTGGAGGAATTCTTGCAATATATTCCATTTACTATTTTTTTAAAAATGATAAACCTAAAGACTTTATTTTACCTTTTTTCATTTTAATATTAGGACTAATTCTACAGTGTTTTTCTTTAGGTGGGTTTAAAAGTTTTATAATTTTTTCCTATAAAAATTATTTTTTACTTATTTTGCCATTAGTACCAATACTTTTAAAAGATATTAAAGAAAACTATATAGTTAATACTGTTGCTTCTAGTCTTTTTATAGGCATTTTAAAAAGTTTTTATAATTTTTATAAAGACTATAATTTACAATACTCATCTTCTATCAGAGTTGATAGCTTTTTTGATATAATGAGGTGGGGAATTATTTTAGTAATGGGACTATTAATAATACTTCCATATTTGAATAAAAAAAGAATTTTTTTATGGATAGTCTTTTTTCTAGGAATTATAAGTCTAGCTTTAAATAATTCAAGAGGACCTATTCTATCTTTGATTTTAGGAATAATAATTTTTATTATTTTGAAAAAAAAGATAAAGTTGGGAATAGGAATACTAGTTGTATTGATTTCTGCCTTTTTTATTTTAAAGTCAACAAATGTTCTAAATCAATTTTCAGATAGAATGGAAAGTATAAATAATACAAAATCTGGAGGAAATGCTGCTAGAATATTCATGTGGAAAAAAGGGATGAGTTTTATGACGGACTCTTTAAAAGAGAACAAAAAAATATTTTTCTTTGGAACAGGGATAAACAATAGAAAAAAAATATTTGAAAAATATTTAATTGAAAATACAGATTATAAAGAACTAAATGATGATGTTAAGGTAGCAGTTTCTTTCGATGATTCCCATAATGCTTATATAAATATGTTTGTACAGACAGGTTTTATCTTTACTATAATTTATTATATTATGTTATCCTATTACACAATTATAGTTTTTATAAATTATTTTAAATATAAACATAACTATACATTAAGTTCACTTTTACCTCTAATAGCTTTCTATTTCTGTGGAATATTTTATGGCTATTCATTCACTTATGAAACTTTTACTTTTTTCTTTATATTAGGAATTGGGCTTATTAAAAATGATTTATCTGATGAAAGAGGGTAAAACTTATGTTAAAAAAAGAAATATACAAAGGCTTTAATATATTTAGTTATGATTCTAAAAATATAGAAATAGGAAAAAAAATATTAGATAATAACTATAAAACAGAAATTGTTTTTAAAGATAGTAAGAGAAGTACTGTTTCTGAAATAAAAATAGATAATAATAGCTATATTTTAAAGAGAATTGGAAATGAAACTATAATTCCCCAGAGAAAATTAATGACTTTATTTAAAAAAGGTGAAGCTCTAACAACTTTAATAAATATTAATAAAATAATGGATGAACTTAAAATATCTGAATATGTAAGACCTCTTTTGGCTATTAATCGTAGAAAACATGGCATGATTGATTTTTCTTTCTTAGTTTTAGAGAAAGTGAAAGGAGATTCTAATGTAGATAAAATTGCCTTAATAGAGTTAATTAAAAAAATTCATAGAAATAAAATTTACCATGGTGATTTCAATCCTAGTAATTTTATTTTTACTAAAAATGGAATAAAAATCATAGATACTCAAGGAAAGAAAATGTCTTTTGGAAATTATAGAGCTCATTATGATATCCTAACTATGAAAATGGATACATATCCAGATTTAAAGTATCCTTATAAAAAGAATCTTTTTTATTATATTGCACTAGCTGTAAAAAAAATGAAAAGATTAAAATTCGTTGAAAAAATAAAAGAAAAAAAGAAAATTTTAAGAGAAAAAGGTTGGAAAATATAAAAAATAAGGGGATGTTGCAAATTAACAAAAAGTAAAAAATAGTTCATTACTGAGTAAATTTCTTATTTTTTACTTTAGGTTTGAAATTTTAATTTTGTAACATCCCCATTTTTATTCTAAACAATATAAAATACTTTATTTTTTTTTCTTATTATGTATATATAAATAAATTGCTGTAGTCATAATCATAAATCCACCTATAAAGCTAAATAAATCTGGGATTGTACTAAATAGTACATAGTCCATAAACATACTTGTTATAATAATAACATAGTTGTAAATTGAAACTTCTGAAGCTGGTGCAAAAGTATAGGCATAAGTAAGTCCAAATTGTCCCATCGCAGCAGAAATTCCTATTCCTCCTAAAAGAATTAAAAATTCATTTAAAGTTGGCTTTACAAAATTCATCATCATAAGTGGAAAAGTACAGACAACTGATAAAAGTGAAAAGTAGAATACATTAATTTCTGACTTTACCTTTCCATTCAAATATCTAATTATCGTATAAGAGAATCCCGCAAGTATAGCTGAAAAAAGTCCTGCTAAACTTGGAATAATCTCTGGCGAAAAACTTGGTTTTATTACAAACACAACTGCCAAAAGCATTAAAATTATTCCGATAACTTGCTTTTTATCTACTCTTTCTTTCAAAAAGATACAAGCACAAATTGTTACAAATACAGGTGAAAGTTTATTTAACATATTGGCTTCTGCCATAGTTAAATTTTCCAGTGCATAGAAATTTGCTACCATTCCAATAAAGCCAAAGAATGATCTTCCAAAAACAAAGGGAATATTTGCTTTTTCAACTTTTATGGATTCTTTTTGTTTAAATAAAATAAAAGCAGAAAGCATAAGACTCACTGAATTTCTGAAAAATACTTTCTCATAAGTAGGAATTCTTGGTAAATACTTTACTGCAATACCCATAAAAGTAAAACCTAATACGGATACCAACATCCAAAATACTCCCTTAGTTTTATTGCTAATCATCACTTTTAATCATCCTCATATTCATCATCTAAGCTAGTAAAAAGTCCATCTACAAAATCTTTAAAATTATCTGCTAAATATGTTATCTCATAACCTCCTTCTTGATCTATATGAACTACACAAGGTTCTCCTTCTGGTCCACAATCTGAGTAATCAAGAAAAATCATATCATGTCCTCCACTTGAAGTTCCACAAATAGCAATTCCTATATTAGGATATTTCCATTCTTCTATCCAAAATTTAGAGCCAAACTCTCCACAAAGTGAGTATCTTTTAGAAGAATCTACCCCAGATATATATTCAGCATCAAAACTTCCACTTGTCCAATTTCTTTTAAAAGGTCCTTCAAAATTATTTTTTCTAAGCTCTCCTCCATTTTGAATTCTCATTAATGCCTTATATGAATCTGGTAAACGATAGCCTAATTCCTTTTCAACTTTTTCAAAATCTTCATCTGTTACAGGTTTTCCTAAATATTCTTTTACAGAAAATTCATCATTATACCATAAATTTTTTAAAACATCTTCATCAAAACTTACATTTAACATAGGTTTTTTATTTCTTTTTTCTCTCAATTCTTTTTCAAATTTATTTTTTTCTATTCTTCTAGGTGCCCAAACTTCAGCTCTTTTTATCCAGTCATCAACACTTTTAGGATAATATCTCCCTGATGTTTCATCAATCTCTTTTATTCCTTTTTCTTTAGCCTTTTTAAACCATTCAAGAGCTTCATCTTCTCTATTAGAATTATATAAAGCCATTGCATAACGAATGCAAAATTCTCCATTGGAGTCATCAATG
>ERZ773018.1220-NODE-1220-length-13997-cov-9.627457_pt1 | contig 13997 bp, 16 predicted proteins | sample MGYA00580840_ERZ773018 | MGnify/ENA primary metagenome ERZ773018 (study PRJEB29015, sample SAMEA2738125) | human oral metagenome | biome: human oral; feature: human-associated habitat; material: saliva | place: China | collected 2256 ... | reverse complement strand
CATGAGCCCTTTCTGAAGAAAACTTGCTATCTAAGTGGTATAGTAGCTCTTTAATTATTCCATTGTTCTCTTTAGTACATTCAATATCAATAGGTATCAAGGCATGGTACCCATTTCCAGAATCAAATGTATAATAATGGATATTATTATCTTCCAAATACTGTAGACAGTTATCAAATACCTTTTTCGCTTCTTCTTTTTGTTCATCGGTAGAAGCAGTCCCACTTGGACGTTTCGGATCAATATCAAGTAATATAAATTTTATTTTTTTTATATCTTTATTCGATACAGTATTATTTTCTACAGTATCAAAGCAGTTAAAAGTAGTATAGATATTAAAATCTTTCTCTAATCTTTTAATGTATTGTAGTATTTCATCTGCTTCAGTAGTAGAGAAAATTTCATTCTTAGTTTGTGATTTTCCAATGCAACGTATATTAATTTTATTTACTCCATGATTTTTTAAAATTAGTAATGTTCTTTTGATATCAGTTATATTGTTCATGTCTGTTATACCTTTCTTTTTTTGTGTTTTTTATTTTTTGGGATTTTTGGGATTTTTGGGATATTAAGTATCCCATTTTTCCCAACTTTCCCATTTTTTTTGAAAAAGGCAAGTACTTGCTTCTATTTTTTATTGTTATTAATAACTGATATAACTATATCATAGTCTTTATATTAATAAAAAAAGTGGAGCGAAGTTTTTCTTTTGAAAAACTCCGCCCAGCAGGATTTTTAATTTTTATTAAAACTTAGAGAATATAAAAGGATTCGTAGGAATTACTCCAAAGTCACCCCATATAGGAGTTCCATATAATTCATTTTTTGAACAAATATTGTCAAAAATTTTTAATATATTACTATTATATACTAATATATTCCCTCTATAAAAAATAAGGGATTCCATTAACTTAAGAGTATAATAATTATCTTTTGTAGGATTATTTAAATAATTCTCAAGGAAAATGTCATATTTGTAGCTATGATAATTTGTAAAATATGTAAAACTATACCATTCACATGCTTCGTAAAGGTTCTCAGAATAAAATTCTTCTATATCTTCATTATAATATTCTTTAAATTCTTCTTCATAAGTTGAGTGTAGTTGCTCGGTTGCCTGTTCTAAATTTAAATTCTCCGACTCCTGTATATACTCTATAGCTTTTTTTTCTGTTTCCAAATATATATATTCTTTCACTTTTTCAAAATCCATTATATTATGTAAAATCTCCTTTAATTCATCATCAGTAATATCAGCTAATCTTGGAATACTATCTGCCTCATCTATATAGTCATGAAATATAGGTGCATATTCTTTATAAAAATCAGAATTAGGTAACAAATGAAATTCTAATAATTTTTCTTCAGCATAGTAGTTGTTGTCTTGTGAAAAATAATGTGAAATAAATTTTAGTATAATGTTAATATCTGCATTAGATAATGCTATATTTGAAAAAATATATTCTTGGTCATACTCAAAAATATGTTCTAAAGGTTCGAAATTATAAGTAATTTTATTATTGAGTGATCGTTCTTTACTGAAAAATTTTAATTCCCCTATGAAGGGAATACCTTTATTTTCACTGTTAACTAGGATTCTCGACTTTTTTAATATTCCCTTTTCTAAATGAATATCGATTTTTTTTTGATAATAATTTGCATGATTATTGTACTTAGTTATTAATGTATCCAATATTTTGTAATCTTCAATTTTATTCTCACTTATATTTTGAAATGTATAAGCATAGTCTAATAAAACAATTAAAAGGAAATCAAGTGTATATCTTTCAACAATAGTTTTTTTATGTCTCCATCTTCTAGTAGTAGACAAAGGAAGTTTGTCTGAAAGGGAGCTAAATGATGATAGGATGAAGATTAAGTAGAATTCTCCTAAGTTATTAAATATAATTTCTTTAGGTTTTACTTTTAATGAGGGGATATTATTCTCTAGCTCAATATAGTTACGAAGATATGATTGATTTGTTGATATATCAGATACCAATAATATTGCATTAGCTAATCTTTTTCTAAACTCGGAAGTGTTTTTTGAACCTACACTAATTCTTCTATATAGTTTGTTATTTATTTTTGTAGTTGAAGGTGAGACTATTAATATATTATTTTTTACAGTTTCCGCATTTAAAAGAAAAGTCATTGTGTGAAAAATCTCCTTTTTTTATACCAATTATATCACATAAACTCCCATTTTGCTCGTACTTTAGGTGCTAATGGATGGAAGTTATCTTGTTTATTACTATCAGTAAGGAAGAGAATTTTTTTTCTTAGTTTATTCTTTGTTAGTAATTCGATAATTGAGTTTAGTCTATTTTGTACTAATTTATTTGTCTTAGGAAGTGAGCCACAGGCAATTATAATCTTATCAGAGACTTTAGCACATTTTAGTATATAATTATCATTAACTTTAGTATCTTGCTTTCCAAACTCCCGTTTTCCCGTTGAAATCTTAGAATATAGGTTAACACTATAGAATCCGCCAAAGCCACATTTAAATACGTTATTAGTAATAAATGTAGTTGTAGAATCATTTATAATAAGGTCGCTAGTACTCGGATAAAGAGTAATAATAGTCGCTATTGGTTTCTCTATATCCCAAATCTTTTTTAATATGTATCTTTCTTTTTTGTCATCCGACATAAATATTTCGATTTGAATATTTGATGTTAGTATTTTTGTCATTTTATAGTCCTCTCTATGCTGTTCTTTTTTTGTATAGTTTAATTATTATTACGGTAATTTCATATATGGCTTTTAGCCAATCTAATATACCAATTTCCTTTTTTGAATTGTTTTTATTCATATTTGTAATACACCAACCTTTCATTTTTAAGTATTCCAGTTAAGAGTTTCTTAGTGCAGTCTGAATTATAAAATACATAGATAGTAATGTCATTGTAATAGAAAAAGATAATTAGATATGAAGCGGAAGTCATTACATTATAAAAGTTAGTAGGTAATAACTCTGAATCTAGTTCATCTGTGCCTAATAGATAGCTTTCAGATGTTAAATAGTCCTCTCTAATATTTAGATTTAGCTGTTCTTGTAGTAAATGAGAAATTTGAGTATTGTCTACCATAATGTACCTCCCCAGTTATTATTGTCTTTCTTGAGTGATAGGTAGTCTGTATCACTTACGATTATATGATCTAATACATTAATACCTAATAATTCTCCAGCTTCTATTAGAGCTTTAGTTATCTTAATATCTTCATTACTAGGTTCTAAATTACCAGATACATGATTGTGACTAACTATTATTGAACTTGAATTAGCGAGTATAGCACCTTTAAATATTTCTCTAAAGTGAACAGGTGAGTAATCTAATACCCCAATGTGGCAAATTTCACAGTAAGTTGGTTTATTTTTCACATTCATACCAACAACTGCAAATACCTCTCTATCAAAGTTACCAATATAGTCAATAAAAAACTCTCCAGAAATATCAGGAGAGGAGAAGGTAGTATTATTATTGATATGTATTTCTTTTAGTATTTCTTGCTTAAGTTGTACAACTTGTATTTTTGTCATTGTTTTGTATGCTCCTTTTTATAAAAAGTAAAAAAACCTAATTAGCTTATATGCCAATTAGGTTTTTTGAATTATTTAATTAGTTCTTTTTTAGTTTTCTACTGATTAGAGCTAAGCTTAGTAGTGTTGCTCCTAAAAGTACAGTAGATGATGAAGATACTCCAGTTCTAGGTAGTATTTTATTTTGATTAGATTCTGAAGGTTTAATATCAGTTAAGTCTTTTCTATTATCTTTATTTTTATTATATTCCTCACTTGTATTAGTTGAAGGAGTTGGAATATTTTTCTTAATACTAGCTATTGCAAATTTACTAAAATGATTAATAGTAAATTCTATGTTGTCATTAGTTATAGTAAGATTATTTTTCTCTTTTGTTAGCTCTTCTAACTCACCGTTATCTTTAACATGATAAACAAGGATTTCATTTCCTTTCTCATTATTTAATAGTGCAATACGAACGGTTCTATTAGCATTAGTGCTATATTTTTTACCTTCTTTTTCAAGTGTTAAGTCTACAACTCTAAGATTAGTTATATCTGTTGTAGATGTTATTGAATTATTTTCGTTTGTAATTTTTTCTTTTACTTCATTTAATGTAGTAGGGTTAGTTACTTCATCTGTAACTAGTTTTACACCTGTTTCTGCTGTTGCTAATGTAACAGAAATATCGTTATTGATATTTTCTAGTGTGACATTAGCTAGTGTAGGTGTTGAATTATCGACAGCAGGTTTATCAGCAGGAGTTACTGTATTAGGTTTACTGTCACCAGTACTAGAGCTAATAGGTTTATTAGTATTATTTGGAAGTTCAGGAGTTGTAGTTGTTGAAACTTTCGTTCCACGTCTAACAACTTTATCAACTTTTTCTTTAGTAACCTTTTCTTCAACTTTAGGATTATCTTGACGAATACCATTTATAACAGTATAAGTAGTAGTGATTTCTTTAGTACCGTTAATACCTTCAGTTTCAGTAACTTCAGTACCTTTATCTAGTGTATTATCATCTTTATAAATAGTTTCGAAAGGAACATCTGCATTTTCAGTTTTTGAATCAAATGTAGGTTCACTTTCTTTCTTTTTACGAAGTTCTTCGTTTTTAGCGACTGCTTCTTTATAAGCATCAAATTCTTTTATTGATTCAAGTATAGACTCACTATGATTTAAGATTGCATCTTTGTTGAAAAATCCTAGACTATATTCCAATTCTGCTCCTCCAGCAAATCCTAATCCAGGTTTTTGTGCAGATACTTTTTCTTTATATAGTTTTTTATCTTCATCTGTTAGATAAGAAAGTTTATTGATTAATATTGACACGCCCATTTTAGATAAAGTTTCATAGTCTAACCGTGGAGTAGCTTGGTTATTCGGTGATGTATATTTATTGATGAATTCATCGAAGAATGCTTCTTTTTCTTCTGATGATAGGTCTTTACTCTCATTTATGGCTAATGCAGAAGATATAATATCAAAAAAGTTACTATAATTTTCTTGAGTGATAGTATTAAGTCTCTCTTTTAAGCGATTTTTATGCTTATCACTTAGATTTGATGTTTCAATTATATCGTTTTCCAGTACTTTACCTATGATAGTAGATAAATCAGATTGTAAATCAACTTCTAAAATTTCATTTATATATCTCGCTTTGTCATTACTATTAAGAGTTTTTAGTGAGTTAATTTGTTTAATAGCAGAGGCTTTGTGAGAAAGTGAATATATGTCTTCCTCAGTAGCATTTATAATATCGGCTCTTAATTTTTCAAGGGTAGGATAAGTTAATCCTTTTAGAAAATCGTAAGCTATAACTTTTTTATTTGATAAACTAAGTTCATACTCGGGAATTGTTTTACTCTCTTCTAGTTTAGATTCATTGTTAATGTTATTTTTAATTTCATATTGTTCATTTAATGAACGAATAACTGAAAGAAGGTGATAAGCTTTAGTATAATTTGAAAAATCATAGCCTTCTTTTAAATAAGTAACCAGTTCATCTTCTAAACCTTCTTTTTTAATATTTGGTACAAGATTATTTTTAGATAGTTTTTCAAGTATTTTAATAGAGTATGAAAGTGTGTCTAATTCATTTCCATTAGCAGGATTTAAACGATTTCCATTAAATCTAAAAAATGAATCAATAATTTTTGATCTTGTTGTCGCAGAAATAAGCTCTGAGTCGAATATATTTCTTACTGTTTTCTTGGTATTTATAAGAGAACTCATATTATGAAAATATTCATAAAGATTCCTTTTGTCGGAGATATTTTCTCCATTTTCATTTTTAGGATTGATTATATCGGATCTATATTTTTTGAATTCAACTGAAGATAGTCCTTTCAATGTATATAGTTCATTAAGAATAGTAGCTTTAGATAATGATATTTCATCTGTAGCAGATATATTTAACTCTAATAAATCGTTAGAAGTAAGATTTTTTAATTTTGCAATTTCATCTTGAAGAAGTTTTTCACTCTTATTCTTGAAATCTTGTAGTAGAGATGATACTTCTTCCTCAGATTGACTTTTGTTGATGTAAGACACAGTATTTTCAATAGTATTCCAATTGTTAGCTCTGTTATATAAACTATTGTGATTGTATACTTCTGTAATAGCCTTCTCTTTAGCCTGTTTTAGAGTATATTCTTCAGGTGATAATGGCTGATTTATATTGCTATTATTAGAGTTATACATATAACTATTTGAAGTATTTGTACTTACTGTATAGTTATTTGTATAATCGTTAGCAAGTGTAGAATCTATCGTTCCAGAAGCAGAAAAGCCAATGGCTACTGATGCTGTACCAACAGCAAGTTTTCTGATTGAAAATTTTTTATTTGTCATTAAATTTCTCCTTTATGTTCATTCAGGTTATTATCAATTACAATGCGATTGATATGACGCATAGAGTAGCCATATTTTCTAGCTAGGTCTTTTACATTAGAACCATTGTACTCGTTTTTTATTATATTCTCTAAACCTGTTTTTGTAAATAGCTTCATAGGAAAGTTTATATTCATTCCTCTAAAGTATCTGTATATTTTTATAGTATTATCTTCTCCGACAAGGTTTGCTATATCAGCGTAGACAGAGTGCCAATTATCAGAGGTATTATGTGAATTAATTTTGTCCTTCATACAAAGTTGCTCCTCTCTTCATGATTTTATTATACATAAAATATTTTGATAAGTTTAGATACAAAAATTATAGAAAATAATTAGGACAAAATAAGGTTAAAATGTCCATGTAAAACTAAACTATCAAAGTTATAATATATAAATAATTGACAAGACTTTTATGGTATAATTTAATTGATTAAATATAAAAAGGGGATTTATGTATGGATGAATATTTTAAAAAGATAAGCCTATCTGCTCACTTAAATTGGTTACCTGACGTAGAATTAGCAATCAGAATATATAGAGATACTCCGGAGGCTTATGATGTTTTATTTCCATTTATGTATTCGTATTTAGAAGAGTGCATACGTTCATTAACTACTGAATTTGAAAAAAATTTACTACAAGTTAAAAAAGATATAGTGTAGGAATGAAGTAAACAGATTTAGCTATAAAAGAAAATAGTGAAAATAAAGAGTTGGTAGATTTACTTGAAGAATATAAAAAATATTTCGAGAGGTCAACAAGGTTAGATGAAGGTGATAATAGAAATAGCGTGAATCACGGCTATACTCATCCAATACAATGGACTAAAGAGAATTTTGAAGAGCTAATCAAAGATATAGCAAGACTGTCAGAATTTAATATAATATAAACTTTAGGACAATCTTTTCTTTATTTCATATACAGTAGACTTTGCAATTCCTACATGTTTTGCAATTGATTGAACAGGTTTTTTCTCTTGGAGCATAGATACTACACTTTCATATATGAATCTATCTTGAGAGTTTTTAGCATTTGCATGGTATTTTAGTGGACGTCCATTATAGACACCACGTTTCTTGGCTTGTTCTATTCCTTGACGTTGTCTTTCTAGTATTTTTTCACGTTCATTTTGTGCAATATATCCAAGTAGAGAAAGAAGTATATCGAACATTGCTGTGTCTAATGTAGAGTTACCAGTATTAAAATCAAGAAAAGGAGCATCTACTATTGTAAGAGTTGCTCCTTTATCTTTTATAATTTGTATTATTTCTTTTAAATCTTTGTAATTTCTGCTGAGTCTATCAAGTGAGGCTATGACAATTTCATCATTTGTACGAATAGAGTTTAGCATTTCATTTAAAATAGGTCTATTTGTATCTTTTCCACTTTCTTGTTCGCTAAACAGCAATTCAATATTATGGTCTTTAATAATGCTAAAATAAAAATATACAATTTGGTCTAAATAAAAATATACAAAATAATATAAAAATATTCCCATATAGTTTATACTCATAATAAAAAAAATTATGAGGTGAACAAAATGGAAACTAATATTATTGGAGCGTTAAATAATTTGAAAGAAAAAGACATAAAACCAAATTTTAGTGAATTAAGTAGGCAATATGGATTACATAGGCATACAATAAAAAAATACTGGGATGAGGGAGGAAAAATAATAAAATCTAGAAATAAACCTAGTGTTTTAGATAAATACAAAGAGGAGATAGAAGAAATACTTAAAGAAGCTGGAGTAAATAAAATAGGAGCATATGAATTTTTAACATATAAATATGGAAATATCTGTACTTATAGCAATTTTAAACAATATACGCTAAAGCATAATATAAAAAAGAAAAAAGCACAGACTGCACACGTTAGATATGAAACTCAACCAGGATATCAAATACAAGTAGATTGGAAAGAGAGTTTAAAAATAGAAACGACAACAGGAGAAATTATAAAATTCAATCTATTCGTAGCCACACTAGGATACTCAAGAAAACATGTATTTATAATCTCAAAAACAAGAACAACAGAAGATATACTCAGATGTCTTATAGAGACATTTAAATACCTAGGAGGTGTCCCTCATGAGATACTTACAGATAATATGAGTTCATTAGTAACTATATTTAAACATGATAAAAGGAAACATCCAGAAGTATTAGCGTTCGAAAAAGATTTAGGAATTAAAATCAAATTTTGTAAAGTTAGAACACCTGAAACAAAAGGTAAAGTAGAATCAGCAAATAGGTTCGTAAATAGAATAACAGCATTTAATAAAAAAATAGAAAATGAGGAAGAATTATACGCTATAGTTAATCGTATAATGAAACATTCAAACGAACAGAACAATCAGACGACTAATCTACCACCTAATGTGTTATTTAAAAAAGAAAAAGAATATCTTCAACCATTACCAAATAAATGTTTACTAGATGACTACACACTACCAATATTTAGTCAAAAAGTACCAAACACACTATTAGTAAATTATAAAGGTCGAGGATATTCTGTACCTAAAAAGTTTATAGACAAAAAAGTAATACTAAAACCAATTGAAAATAAACTATACATTTATTATAACACGGAATTAGTCACAATACATAATATAACAAATCAAAAAATGAATTATAAAGAAAATCATTACAAAGAAGCTTTGGCAAGTAATTTTTATAATAGCGAAGAATACGACATAAAAAAACTAGCTGAAAAAAATTTAGAATTATTTAAGGAGTTAAAATATGACTAATTATACACGATTATTATCAAATTTAGAAGAATTACAATTAAATAGAATCAAAGATAATTTAGACGAACATATAGGAAGGATAAATAACAAAGAATTAGACTATATTGAGAGTTTACATGAATTAACAAATTTAGAAATACAAGCAAGAGAAGATAGAGCAACACATGCTTGTGTAAGAGTAGCAAACTTTCCTTACAGAAAAGAATTAAAGGATTTTGATTTCTCATTCAATCCAAAGATTAATAAAGAAAAAATATTAGATTTCAAACATTTAAGATTCATAGAAAACAAGGAAAATATACTATTTCTTGGTGTCCCTGGAGTAGGTAAGACACATTTAGCCACCTCTATAGGAATAGAGGCAGCTAAGAATAGAAAAATTACTTACTTTATAAATTGTCATGATCTGATATTACAATTAAAACGAGCGAAACTTGAAAATAGATTAGAAACGAGATTAAAGTTTTTTTCAAAATACAAGGTTCTCATCATAGATGAGGTAGGATATCTACCTATTGATAAAGAAGGAGCTAATCTATTATTCCAACTTGTAAATAAAAGATATGAGAATAGTTCTACAATAATAACTACAAATAAACCTTTTTCCGAGTGGGGAGAAGTATTTGGAGATAGTGTGCTAGCTAGTGCTATATTAGATAGGCTACTACATCACTCTCATGTGATTAATATTGTGGGATCTTCATATAGATTAAAAGATAAAACTTTCCTTAAATCTACTAACTAATTTAGACTGATTGTATAATTTTATTTTGTCTTTTTTGTATATTTTTACATTGACATTAACATTGCCTAATTTACTACCAGGTAGTACAGAGTGTTCGCGACACCAATTGAAAAATTCATCCATGATAGGTTTCATTTCTTCTTGTCGTTTTTGATATCTCTCCTCTACTGGTAATTCGTCCCACTCTTGTTCAAATTGAAAGAGCTTGTTACAATAGTTCAGTCCTTCTGCACTTAAAGAGGTCTTACTATTCTTAGGATTTGCTTCGAAAAATTTTCTTCGTACATGTGCCCAACAACCTACTAACTTGGCATTTTTTGCTTGGCGATAAGCTCCCCACATATCACAATGAATGTAGCCTGAATAATCCCCTAAGACATCTTTTACTACTTCACCACTTCGACTTTTATCGTGATGATATAGCGTAATCCCTGCTTCTTCTTGTTTTCCTGATAAGAATGTCCAGTAATAGGTAAGTGGAGTATCGTTTTCTAACACCCGGTAACTTGTTTCGTCTGCGTGAATATAGGTTTGTTTTAATAATATTTCTCTAAGTAAGTTGTATAATGGTTTGAAATAATACTCACTGATTTTTATATGCCAATTTGTCAGTTCTTTTCTCGTAATTGGTAGTCCCATCTTGTTCCAGTCAGCTTCTTGTCGATAATTCGGCACTTTTAATTGATACTTCTGATAAATTGTATGTGCAATAATAGTACTTGACCCTAAGCTATGATTTAAAGGAGCTTTTGGAACGGGCGCTTTAATGATTTTATCATTAGTCCCGTTTTCACTACAATGGGGACATTTGTAAGAATGTTGAATATGATCTACACGTTTTAATTGAGCTGGTATAAAGACTAACTCTTTTCTTTGAATACATGATCCAATTTCTTTTAAGGCATGCTGACATTCTGGGCATACGCAAGCTTCTCCCAACAATTCGTGATGAACCAATTCTGGTGTGAATTGTTCGAAGATATCTTGACGTTTACCTGTTGGTTTTTTTCTTGTATAAGTAATAGTTTCTACTTCTACAGTCGTTTCTGATGTTTCTTCTTGAGCTACTTCTTCAATATCAAACAAACTTATTTGATTTGGGTTTCCTTTTGTTTTTTCTGAAGATTTACCGAATAATTTTTTCTTGAAAAATTCTAACTGTTCTTTAAGAAGGCGATTTTCATGTTCTAACAGTTCAACAGTTTTATTAAATTTTATTTTATCTTCTTCGTATTGATTTGAAATTTTTTTAAATTCACTTAATACTTTTTCAAGTGTCACTGTTTCGTTAGAAATCATAAAAAATACCTCCTCTTTTATTTTCCTCTATTATACTATAAAAAGGTAGTATTTTCAGTAAAAATTTCGACGGTTAGTATCTTTTATTTTTGGATAAATGGAAAATCCTTTTAATAACCATTCTACTTGTTCATCAGATAATTCTTTAACTTCTTTTTCATTAGAAGGCCAACTTAACTTTCCGTTTTCGAATCGTTTGTAGAGTAGCCAAAAACCTTCTCCATCCCAATAGAGTGCTTTAAATCTATCTTTTTTTCCACCACAAAATAGAAATACTTGTCCTGAAAAAGGATCTAAGTGGTAATGATGTTGAATCCAATAAGCGAGAGAATCAATACCTTGACGCATATCAGTTTTACCACAAACAATAGACACTTGTCCTAACTTATTTAACGGAATCGACATGATGCATCACTAGCTCCAATATCAATTTTAATTGTTCTTTATCAAGAGAATCGTAAAGCACCCATTCCATTTTCCCCTTACGGAGCTTCAGTATGATCGCATTAGATTTCCCTTCTTTTTTTGATGAATAGTCAACGTTTAATGGTACAATTTGTTTTGACATTTTATCTTCCTCCATTCCTTCTTTTATGTTTTTATTATAAAGGAAGTTATGTTCAGAAGATAGATACCTTATTATTGGACACTTACCTTACGAAATCGAGTAGGGGCTAATTTCTAGCCCCTCTCACACCACCGTACGTGCCGTTCGGCATACGGCGGTTCAAACCAATCTTCAATTCATGCTTTTCTAAGTAGTAATCAAGACAACTGACCAGTCCTTGCCCTGCAAGGACTGGTTTTGATACTGCTTGCTTTAGTACCGATTTAAGTGCTATAAATTGGTAGTGGTCACCCCATCCCGATACTTTATCTGCTATCCATTTAGGGACTCCTAATTTTAATAATCCCCAAAGTCGTCTTGATTTCTTCTTCCATTGTTTCCAAATTATTACTCGAATTCTTGTTCGTAGGTGTTCATCTACTTTCGTCATCGCAGTTTTCATAAATCCTAATGAAAAGTAATTTATCCATCCTCTTATCACTTGATTTAATTTTATTATTCTATCTACTAGTGAGATACTCCATTTTCGTGATGTTAGTTGTTTCAGTTTTCTTTTGAATTTCTGAACACTTTCTTCGTGTGGCCTACTTTTCCATTCTCCTTTTGTTTTCCAAAATCCAAACCCTAGGTATTTTAGTTTGCTTGGTCTTACTATTTTCGTTTTATTCATGTTGACTTTTAGTCCTAAGTGTTTCTCTATAAAACGACTTACTGAGTACATTACTCTTTTCGCTGCTGATTCGCTTTTTACTGTTATTATGCAGTCATCTGCGTATCTTACAAAGTGTAGTCCTCTCTTTTCTAATTCTTTATCCAGTTGGTTGAGCATAATATTTGATAGTAGTGGTGATAAGTTCCCTCCTTGTGGTGTTCCTACTAATGTTTTGTGTTTTCCTCCATTAATCATTACTCCTGCTTGTAGGTATTTTCTTATCAGTGATTCTGTATCTCCATCATGTATTATTTGGTTTACCAAGGTCATTAGTTTGTCCTGTGGTACTGTATCAAAGAATCTCTCTAAGTCTATATCTACTATCCAGTCGTAGCCGTCATTTAGGTATTCTAATAGTTTGACTACTGCTGTTTCACATGAACGATTTGGTCGAAATCCGTAGCTGTATTCTGAAAAGTGCTGTTCACATATTGGTGTTAACACTTGTGCTATTGCTTGCTGGATTATTCTGTCCATTACCGTTGGTATTCCTAGGTTTCTTGTTCCTCCGTTTGATTTTGGTATTTCTACTCGTAGTACGGGTTGCGGTTTGTATTTTCTTTCTTTTATTTGACTCTTGATTCTCTTCCAATTGTTTTGGATGTATTCCTCAATGTCTTCTATTTCTATTCCGTCAACTCCGCCTGAACCTTTCTTTAGTTTTACTTGGTGTAATGCAATTATCATGTTGCTTTCTCCAAGTATTCTATCTAGTAATTTTGACATGTGTTTGTATTCCTTTCTCGTTTCGCTCTCCTGTAAGTCGTCTTATACTTGTGAGCTTTCTATTAGTATATACGTCTTAACTTTCAGCTCTATCAGACCTGGCTTTACAGTTACAATCAAAGTTGGTCTACTTCGTTTGGTTTGTTCATCCCTTCGCTCCACTTCCATTACAGAAGTTTCCTCGCTACTATGGAATCGGCTGACTTCTTGTCGTTCGTTGTTACTAGGTTTCCCTCGACAAGACCTCACGGGATAAGTCGTACATCTTTCCTCGTTTACTCTCGCAATTTACGTAAGCGTCCAATAACGAGGTATATTGAATAAGAGCCCTTCGCTTAGTGCGGAGAGCTCTTATTTATCTACAAGTTTCTTGTATATTTTTATTCCATGGCAAATAAGCCTCTAGAATCTCATTTTTTTCTAAAGTGTCTTCATTTGGTAGATTTGTTAATAAATGATTCATGTATTTTTCTGGATCTAATCCATTTCGTTTGGCAGTTTCGAGTAAAGTCATTATGATGGCACTAGATTGTGCTCCTTCAAAACTTTGGGAGAATAACCAATTCTTTCTTCCTATTACCAATGATTTTACCGCGCGTTCTGCTAAATTATTTGAAAGAACAAGATTCCCATCTTCCAATATCATTCGAAATGTTGATTCATATTTCAAACTATAGTCTATAGCTTTGCCTAATTTACTACCAGGTAGCACAGAATGTTCGCGACACCAATTGAAAAATTCATCCATGATAGGTTTCATTTCTTCTTGTC
>ERZ773018.1215-NODE-1215-length-14021-cov-2.490047_pt1 | contig 14021 bp, 8 predicted proteins | sample MGYA00580840_ERZ773018 | MGnify/ENA primary metagenome ERZ773018 (study PRJEB29015, sample SAMEA2738125) | human oral metagenome | biome: human oral; feature: human-associated habitat; material: saliva | place: China | collected 2256 ... | reverse complement strand
GTTTGCAAAGGAATTAGACAAAACATCCGTCACTGGTGACTTTTAGAGGTGGAGGAGGGGGGAAGAGGCTCTAAAAGAAGAGGATGATGCATGCACACTGCCGAGAGTGAGCTTCTGAGGAAAGAGAATAATACCGCCAGATATATACCGACAGATTTGAAGATTACTGGAAGCTAAGATTCCACGTCCCAAGGCCGTTACGATGTTAACGATAAGGCCGGAGAAATTAAGCAGAAGCACAAAGTTTTATGCCCTCAAGGCTCGGAGATTCAGAAGCTTTTGATCCCAAGACTCAAAATTCCTTTGACCCAAATGAACTCAAATTTGTAGAAATTGTCGAGATTATTTGATGAACCTATGAACGTATTGTTTTTCCATACCGTTCACCGTCTTCATAAAATCTCCGTTTATTCTCATGTTTGAAAAAGACTCCAAATTAACAAATTTTTACCAATCGTTTTCAACATTTTCAACATTGTTACTGGTATGAGTTATTAAAGATCTCAGGCAGCTCTTTTAGCTTTGGTTGGTTGGCGTCTACAAACTATTGTCAGTGACATAAAGCAGCCGTTGCGGTGAGGTTTTATGAAGTTTTCAACAGTCGTTTCGATACTTTTATATTTTTAATTGTTATTTGACACGAATTTGACCGTTATCTGTCAAATTTAAGCATACCGATTACCGACTTCTTAAAATAAATAATTGCGTTTGGTAGCAATCTATTAGTACCGGTTTTGTAATAGCAAGACTGTCCGATAGTGGAACTTATGTATAGGGGGGATTACATGTTTCAGGGCAATTCTGAGGTACATAAAAACAATGTACTAAAACAAAATCACGGCGATGTATGTGAGAACGTGTGCGAGAAGCTTTTTGATCGATCACTTATAGTGAATAAGTTTCTTGATTCACAAGCTCGCGAGAAAATCCTTATTCTTTGTGCAGAACCCCGGATGGGTAAGACAACGCTTATGCGTGAGCTCCGCGCGTTCGCTGACTATCGAGGATGGAAGTGCTACGATTTTTCGCTTTCTGGATATAGCCCGAAAGAGGCAACTACCTATATCAGCCGTAAATCATATGATATTTCTCGGTACAAGTCCTCCAAAAAGCCGCGCATTGCGTTCTTTGACGATGTGCCCGAATCCGATGAGGCTCTCGTTATTAAGCAAGCGCGTGCTTTTATGAGACTAAGATCTGCAGGGTGCGCTGTTATCATTTCATGTCTGCCAGAGGCCGCTCAGATTGTCGAAGAAATTCCAAATTGTCTTGTTTTTGGTGCTCAGGAACTATTGCTTGACGAGAGCGGCTCGAAAGCTTCAAGTGCTAAAAAGATGCGTGCCGTAAAGCTGACAAGAAGGATTCCGGGACTTGTAGGAGCTTTGCAGGAGTCGATGCTTGATACTCCGGATAGTTCTTTGGGGGTAGGATTTCAAGAAGCATTAGTAACACTGCTTCTTGCCACTGTGCGGGAATCACTTTGCCATGAAGAATTGATTGCTCGGGTTATCTTGCTCCTCTTGGGGAGGGGATCGTTTCAAGATATTGAAACCGTTGCGGGTAAGAAATCCCTTGAATACATGACATTTTTTGAAATAAACGTTCCGTTTTTTGGAATTGATAGCGCGAGAAAACATTTTAATTGCCTACTAAATGATCGCCCCGATCTTCTAGAGGCATGCGTTCCGATACTGAGGAGATACGCGCGTTTCATGGAAATCGAGCTGCAGAAGGCAGCGCTTCTGTTAAAGGTGCGTCGGGATTTCAAGCGCATGTCAATTGTCTGTCGGCTATTAGGAGAAAACAATGCATGGAGCCTTGTTTTACCGAATGCAGTTGAGTTAATTGATGCAGGTGAGAGTAAACTTGTTAATAATTCATTTCTCATGGTTCGAAACAGAGATGCTCTTTCCTCGGATAATACCCATGCGCTAGAAGGAGTGCTTTCTTGCATGGTACGGGGTGCGTCAAAACACAAAGAATTTGACTCACTTATTTCAAATAAAGCAATAGCCTCATCGGATGCTTTTATAAGCGGAAGCGCTCTTATCGCCTCTGCACGGATGTTGGTTGCTAAGCCGCTGCCGTTTGTCTCGGAAAGTATCGATGTAAACAGTGAAACAGCTCGTTGTTTGTTATTACACAGGAAAGTATTCTCGCTTATAAGGGTGGGCAAGTTGTTGGATGCACATCGACTATTGAGCTTGAACTCTTGTTATGGCCAAAAGAACACGCTTTCTTCTGCGCTTTTGACTATCGATAACGAGATTCTTCGGATACTGTTGAAACTTCCGGAAACAGTGAGCCCTTCTCAGGTTAACGAGGCGGTTTCATTCCTTGAGGCTTCGGGTATCGTGGGGATTAAAAGCTATGTCGGTATCATTCGCAGCCTCCAGTTTGCTGAGCAGCAAGAGACAGACGCGAACACAATCTATGAAATAGAGCGGTACAGTGCTCAGTCAGAGGAGCGAGGAGATATTGTTGCACAGGCGGTAGAGCTTCTCTCTGCAAGTATTTTGGATATGAGAAACAAAGCATACGCGCGTGCGCATATACATGCACATAATGCGGCTCTTCTCGCAGAAAAAGTACACAGCGATTATCTTTTTGAGGCCGGATCGATACTGGCAGTAGTTGCGAGTTTTATGCTCGGAGAGCTGCCAAAAGAAGGAAGAACTCGATGGATTGTTAACTCTTCACTTTATGCGGTTTATCAGGTGATCCTTAATGCAATGGATTCATTTTCAGGATCTCGACCCTCGATGGAGACAGAAACGCTGACAAGCTCCATTCCCCAAGACGCACTTTGGTTACTTCGAGCCCTCTTGCAAGGAATCGGACATTTTTCGGAAGAACTTGCCCGTTTTGTTCCTGAGACATGGAAACATATGATAAACGTGCTGCCGTACAATAAGCAAGCGGTCGAAAATGAAAGCGATGAAAGGGAGCAATCTTCAGCTTCAGAAAGAGTTGAGAAGCGAGGTATTTATCTGTCTATACTGGGCGGATTTTCTCTCTTGGTTAATGGTGTAGTGGTGCCGGAGAATGCTCTTGGAAAACGTTATGCCAAGCTGCTCCTCATTTATTTGGCACTCTCTCGTAAGCATGCCGCGCGCCGCTACGCTATTGTCGATGCGCTCTGGCCAAACTGTTCCTATGAGTCCGGGATGGAAAAAATCTATCAAGCAACTCGAGTTATTAGAAAAGTTGTTGCGTCTGTTGACAAAACGCTTGACCCGATTATTTCAATACGTGGCGAGAAGACCATCTCACTCAACAATGATATCTTTTCGGTAGATGTTGACCGTTTTGAAGAACTTGCCCGGATGGTAACGTCTGCTTCTCATGATGATGAACTTGTGAGATTGTCCCAAGAAGTAAGAATGGTTTATCGCGGAGATCTCTATGTACCATCTGACGATGCCTTTACCTATGTCGAATCTATGAGAAGAAATTTGAGCAAAAAGTACGTTGAAATAATGACAGCTGGATCAGAAGCTGCGCTGCGAGCAGGATACAGTCGGCTTGCGGTATTACTTGCCGAAAATGCGGTGCTTGTCGATGAAGACAAGGAGGACTCAGCTATTGCATTTATCAAGGCGATGAAAGCATGCGGCAGAACATCTGAGGCTCAGCAGTACTATACCGTATATATCAGGCGTTTTCTTAAGCAGAGAGACGAAGTTCCCTCAAAGGAGCTTCGTATGATGGCATCAGAGGGTTTTGCTAACCAACCTGAACAGCAAAGGAAGAAGATGCGCATTGAAGATTCAACAATCGAAATACCATAAGAAAGACCATGAGAAACGCTAGGGTAGGAAGGCGACAATTTGGGGATGGTAAGAGATGGCAATTCTGTAATATACATGGTGTGAGAAATAGAGAATTATCCTGTCACAATTACAGAAAAAAATGAGATAAAATTAAGCAGTTCATGAAAATTGTCTCTTATAGAAGAATGACTCATACCTAAAGGACGGACATGGCAAATTTTCTCTCTAAAGTTCTCTCGTTTGGAGCAGACAAAGACATCAAAGCGTTTGAGAAAATCGCAACTCAAATTACAAACCTTGAGCCTCAGATGCAGGCAATGTCTGACGAAGAACTTCGCGGACAAACCGAGAAATTCAAGGAGCGGTATGCAAAAGGAGAAAGTCTGGATGACTTACTTCCTGAGGCGTTTGCCACAGTCCGAGAAGCATCGGTAAGAACAACCGGTCTGCGTCACTTCGATGTGCAGCTCGTTGGTGGTATCGCACTACATAAGGGCACTATTGCAGAGATGAAGACCGGCGAGGGTAAGACCCTTGTGTCTACACTGGCAGGGGACCTTAATGCGCTTTCCGGAAACGGCGTTCACATTGTTACGGTCAACGATTACCTCGCAAAACGTGACTCCGAGTGGATGGGCAAGATTTACAAGTTCTTAGGCATGACGGTTGGTCTGCTTCAGAATGGTATGCGCTTGAGCTTGAAAAAGCCCGCCTATGAGGCGGATATCACCTATGGTACAAACTCTGAATTCGGCTTTGACTACCTCCGAGACAATATGGTCACCCGTCCTGATATGCGCGTTCAGCGTGGTCACAATTTTGCCATCGTAGACGAGGTGGACTCAATCCTTATCGACGAGGCTCGTACTCCGCTTATTATCTCCGGAGCAGGCACTAAGTCAGCAGGTACCTATAGGGATTTTGCCAGGGCTGTTCGCGGGCTTATTCCTGAGGTTGACTTTGAGATGGATGAGGCAAAGCATACCATTGCCACAACGGATACAGGTCTTGCAAAAGTTGAGCGTGCGCTTGGCATGGAAGTTTATGGTGATGATGCGGGGCAGCTCGTCAATCATCTTCAGCAGGCGCTGAAAGCCGAGTTTATGTTCCATCGTGATCAACAATATGTTGTCATGGACGGAGAAGTTAAGATTGTCGATGAGTTTACCGGTCGTATTATGGAAGGCAGACGGTATTCTGAAGGCCTTCACCAGGCAATCGAAGCTAAAGAAGGTGTAGTCGTCAAAGAAGAGTCAATGACTCTCGCCACCATTTCCTTCCAGAACTTCTTCCGTCTCTATCGTAAGCTTTCCGGCATGACCGGTACTGCCTTTACCGAAGCTGAAGAATTCCAGCAAATTTATGCTCTTGATGTTATTCAAATTCCACCAAACCGACCTATTATCCGTATTGATAAAGATGATCTAATCTTTCGCACTGAAGCTGGAAAAATCCGCGCCATCATTAACGCAATTCAGGAATATCACGCCAAAGGTCTACCTATCCTCGTAGGTTCCGCAAGTATCGTTAAAAACGAATTAATCGCCAAACATCTTGATGAGGTTGGATTGAAATATGAAATCTTAAACGCAAAAAATAACGAACGTGAGGCTGCTATTATTGCAAAGGCCGGTGAAAAGGGAGCAATCACTCTTGCCACCAATATGGCTGGACGTGGTACAGACATTAAACTTTCTGATGAAGTCAAGAAAATGGGCGGTCTTGTCGTGATTGGTTCTGAAAGACATGATTCCCGCCGTGTTGACAATCAGCTTCGTGGTCGTGGTGGTCGTCAGGGAGATCCTGGCATCACTCAATTCTTTGTCTCTTGTGAAGACGATCTCATGCGCATCTTCCAAGGCATGCAGCTTGGCAACATCCTTCGCTATGTTGGTCTTGACGAAGACACTCCAATCCAGAATCGTGCAGTTACACGCAATCTAGAAGCCGCACAGCGTCGCATTGAAGGTTTTAACTTTGATTCTCGTAAAAACGTCGTTCAATACGACAACGTTATTAATCGTCATCGTCGAGTCGTCTATCTTATGCGTCGCAAAATTCTTGAAGGAGAAAATATCTCCCAAGAAATCAAGCGTCTCATGAAAGAGGCTACTGAAGATCTCACCATCGAGAGTTCTCGCGTTAACAAGAAATTCAAACAGAATTTCCTCCAAGTATTCAACATTGACCCAGAACTTGTCGAAACAATTGGCCAAATGCGTAAATCCGCAGATCGTGCCAAGCTTGCCCTTACGGCAGTCAGCGAGGCTTACGCTTCTCAAGAATTAGATTTTGGTGCCGACGTCATGCGCCGAATTGAACGTGAAGTGTATCTCAAAGTTCTCGACGCCCTCTGGATGCAACACCTTGAAAATATGCAACATCTTCGCGAAGGTATTCACTGGCGATCAATCGGTCAAAGAGATCCACTAGTTGAATATCGCACCGAGTCACAAAAGCTCTTCGAAGGCCTGCAGAAGAATCTACGTGAAGAAGTTCTCAAGATTCTTCTCAGTATTACTAAACAAGAAGCTATTGCTACCGACGTAGTTGATGGAGAAGAATATGACACCGAACTCACCCAAATGGCTGAATCCGCCACCAATAAGGGTGTAAATACTATTGAATCTGGTGTTAAAAATCTTGATAATGAATTTAAGATCGGTTCAAGCCAAAAAACGAATCTCAACCAAGAACGTAATGCTGCTCGCAAATCAAAAAAGAAACAGCGTCAGAACAAGAAGCATAACAAACACTAATCATGAAACATTTTGTTGAAGAAATCGAGCTAAAAAACGGCGCGAGAGGACTTCTTATTGATGTCCCCGGTGCTTCCGTGATGAATATTAAAGTTCAATTCCGTGGCGGCATGCGTTTCGCTAAAACCCCGGACCTCTACGAGATTGCCCATGTTGTTGAGCACCTTAGTTTTGGCGCTAACTCCGTCTTTCCTGACGAACAAGCCTATGAAGCCGACTTCACTAAAAATGGTGCTTATCACAACGCCTGGACCTCAGACTATTCTGTCTGTTATGAAGCCGAATGCGCTGATTTTGAATGGGAACGCATCTTAAACCTAGAACGCATCGCCATTACTTCACCAAAATTTAATGAAGATGAACTTAGAAGCGAAAAAGGCAATGTTAAAGCCGAATTGACCGGCTATATGAATGATTATGCCAGGCTATTATGGCCAAGACTTCAAAAGGCTATCGGCGAGGATGTCCCCAACCTCAAAGAGCGTCTTGCTACAATTAATAATATTGAGCTCAAGGATATTCGCGAACATTATCGTCGCACTCATACCGCAAAAAACATGCGTTTTATTATTGCTGGACAAATTAAGCACCGTAAAAAGGAAATTCTGCGTAATCTTGAAGATTGGGACCTCAAAGAAGGTAAGCGTTTTGAAATCCCCAAAGATAAGTTACACTCCTCTCCGGCCATTCTCGTAAAAAGAAAGGATGCCAGTAATATCACATTTGGTTTTTCTATGGTTACCCCGAGACGGTTATCTAGCCAAGAAACTCAAGCCATGGGCGCACTCAATCATATTCTCAATGGCACCATGAGCAGCCGTATTTTTGGCCAAGCCAGAAAACGTGGCCTTGTTTATGGAATGGGTAGTGGCATCAATAGCAGTAAGCATTACTCATCTTGGGACTTTGATGGTGAAGTAAATCTTGAGACTGCTGACGAACTTTTTTCTCTTATTCAAATCGAAATGGTAAAAGCCCTCAATGGTGAAATTTCTGACGAAGAAATTGAAGCTGTTAAAACCTACGCCCAGGGACGCTACCAGATGGGGGCGCAGACCGTCAGCCAAATTTCTGACTACTATACTGATGATTATTTTATGACCGAAAAATTTGAACTCTACGATGATTTCCCTCAAATCATTAAAGAGATTAACAAACCATCTATTGTTGAGTTGGCTAGAGAATTTGCTGGCTCCGGCATACATGCTTTTGTAACTGTTGGCTCTGTTGAAAAATCCGTTATCAATCAGCTTGCTGAATCGCTTAATTTCTAAAACCGTTAAAAACCAAGTATAATAGAGCTATGAATATTGCAATTTTAGGTCATGGACTTGAGGGGCAAGCCGTAGAAGCTTATTTTAAGACCCACTCATCAGAAGCTAGCCCCAATCATTTTACTTTTTTTGACCATTTCGAGGATCACCAAATTCCAGATTTTCACCTAGAGAATTTTGATCTTATTTTTCGTAGCCCTTCCGTTCATCCTCAATTTGTCTTAGAACCAGAGCAGCGTGGTGAATCCCAGAATTGGACCTCAATTACCAACTATTTCTTTGAAAATTGCAAAGCACCGATTATTGGCGTCACCGGCACTAAGGGGAAGGGAACTACCTGCTCCATTATCACAAATCTACTCCGTCAATTTCCGGAACGTTTCAATAATATTCATCTTGTCGGCAATATTGGCACGCCAGCCATCCTCGAGTTAGACAAAATCACTGAAAAAGATTTGGTCGTTTATGAGATGAGTAGTTTTCAATGTTGGGATCTCCGAAAATCTCCACATGTTGCCGTAGTTTTACGCATTGAGCCAGACCACCTCGATCGACACCGCGGTTTTGATGATTATCTAGCCGCTAAATCAAATATCGTAAAACATCAGACGGCCTCAGATTATTGTATTTATTATAAAAACAATGATGATAGTGTAAAAATTGGCCAGAAAAGTGCTGGTCAAAAAAACACCTATCCCATCGTTAAGTATCAAGCAGAACTTAAGAACCTCCTTGATTATTTAAAAATTCCAGGTGAGCACAACCGCGAGAACGCCGAGGCGGCCATCTTGGCAGTGCTCAGCATTTTGAACCTATCTCTAGATGAACTTTTTAGTAATAGTAATCAAGCAATCTATCAAAAAATAGCCCATGGCCTCGCTACTTTTGTAGGATTACCTCACCGCATTCAATTTGTCCGCGAATTAAATCGTGTGCGCTACTATGATGACAACTACTCTTCAGCTTTTCCTGCTGTCGACGTCGCCATCAAAGCTTTTGAAGATTACCCCACTATTCTTATTGCCGGCGGCAAAGATCGACATCTCGATTTAACAGCTATGAAAGAACGCTTCTTTAGTGCCAAAAATCTTAAGAAAATCATTTTAATCGGCGAAACACGTTTCATGTTAGCAGAGGGAGAAGATCCTGATAAATTTATCCTTGCCGATTCGCTCGAGGACGCCGTAGAATACGCCAAAAACTACGCCGAAAAATACGCCGCTGACCTCGAATCGAATTACGACCTCTGTATTCCATCCACTAGAGAAGCCCTCAACAACCAAACCGCAAAACCAGTCATCGTTCTAATGAGTCCTGGAGCTGCCAGTTTTGACATGTTTAAGGATTTTAGTGATCGCGGAAATCAATTTCAACAAATCGTAAACGCTTTTTAATGCTAAAATAATAATAATGATTGCATCAAATTTTTCATCTATTCTTGGTTCTTTAAATAAAAAACCAACCCAGCCAGCCCCCACCGTCGCTCCGTCAAAAGACGCCGTCTTTCGTTTTTTAAGTTATTATTTTGATCGTTCAACCTACACCGCGACTTTTGTTTACCAAGGAATCGACAATATCATCTTTACCGAAAAGGTCTTTTTTGCACCTAAGCCCGGCACCAATACTAGCTCCTTCAACCTACTTGATGACCCCAGTCTTACTGAGCTGCTAGACCAGGCTATGTTCCTTGCCTTTATTTTGATCGGTACTAGTTATTATAAGGCTCACCCTACCACAAACATTAGACTTGACCGACCACTTGACGATTTTCAAGCGCGCTTCTTTTCTACCGTCTTTCAAGAAGGATTGTCTCAATATGCCTTCGAAAATCGTCTGACTCGCACCCAATTAGCCACTTTTAAATCTGCTCCCGGTTTTCAAAATAAACCAGCCGTTGAATATCGTGGTCAAGGAGTTCTCGCTCTCCAATCTGGCGGAAAGGACAGTCTCCTGGTTGCCGAATTACTTAATGAACATAATATTAACTTTGTTCCATGGTATATCAGTAGTAGTCCTGACCGTTCACACCCAAATGTTATTGATCATCTAAGTGACGGCTTTAATCACCAAAAAGCCAGTGTCATTTATCGCCAAATCGATCACCTCCACCTACAACAAACTGGCGGACTTAATGGACATGTTCCCGTTACTTTTATCGTAGAATCTCTGGCTCTTATCCAAGCTATCTTAAATAATCAGAACGTCATCCTCACAAGCATCGGCCGTGAGGGGGAAGAACCCCACGCAATGATTGGAGATTTACCAGTCAACCATCAATGGTCAAAGACCTGGCAGGCTGAGCAACTGATGACCGAATACATCAAACGTTACCTCTCCCCAGACCTTCACCTAGGCTCACCTATCCGTCATCTCAGCGAATTACGTATTGCCGACCTCTTTGTTCAAAAATGTTGGCAAAAATATGGCTACAGTTTTAGTTCTTGTAACGAGGCAAATTATAAACAAAATAAGCAAAATAACACACTCAAATGGTGTGGCCACTGCGCCAAATGTGCCAACTCATATTTACTTTTCTGCCCATTTATTCCGCCCCAATTCCTCCAATCACTCTTTGGCGATCAAGATCTTTTCTTGGATCAAAATCTTACACAAATCTTTAAGGGACTTCTTGGTGTCGGCGGAGAAATGAAGCCTTTTGAATGTGTTGGTAGCGTTGAAGAACTACGTTCTGCCTACCATCATCGCATGATTACTCCGCCAATTCCAGTTCCACAAAATCCAAATCAGAAGGATGGCCCTGTTACATATTGGCAACCAGTTTACGCCAATCTTCCATTCATGGTCCCCGAAAGTAATTTTAATTATCTCGCAGAATCAGCCAACCAAGAATATTTCCGCAATTTCTACACCACCTACCAATCAGAGAACACTTCCGAACAAGCAATGGCCCACAACGAACAACTTGCAAAGAGCCACCAAAAGGCAGACCAGATCCTGGCCATGATCGAACGACGTAAACAACTCGAACAGCTGAGGCGTACTGGTCGTCAAAGACAGCGTGATCTTGAATAGCTAACAGTAAACATTGTTCTCTCTTGATTTTTTACCTAGATTCTTGCACCATTTACTTTTTTACTTGAAAGCGTTAGAATAGAAAAAAGCATTAACAGAATAAAAACCATGCCAAAGACAACTACAACAAAAAAATCAATCAATACCAAAACTAACCACAAAGTAGCCAAAAAAACTGCCACCAGTACCAAGAAAGTTACCGCTAAATCACCTAAAGATTCTGGTAAACAAGATGCTTATTTCTGGGGCGGTCTCGGCATTATCCTTTGCGCAACCGGCGCATTTCTCACCCTTCTTTGGGGTATTGGCACAATGTTAAATAAATAAAAAATAAAGTGGTGGGCAAATGAAATTTTACACAGTACGACATGGACAGACTGACTGGAATAATCTTGGTTTAAATCAAGGCTGGTCCGACACGCCATTAAATACTTTAGGACAATTTCAAGCTCTAAGAGCTCGCGATCAATTAAAGGATGTGCGCTTCAATATAGCTTATGCCTCACCACTGCAGCGTGCAGCTAAAACTTGCCAGATCATCCTCGGACGTGTCGTTCCCGACAAAGCTATCTTTGATGAATTAAGCCTTGAAGATGCGATCGAGCTCAACCATTTTTATCGTCAACATAATGATCTAAATAAAGATTGCTACATTCGTTATGCAGAGGATCTCATTGAACGCGGACTTGGCGTCTTTGAAGGTAAAGAAGGCTCCAGAATCCATGAAATTAGCTGGAAAGATGGCTTTAATGCCGACCGTTTCAAAATGGAGTCTGTACCACACATGTTTCATCGTATTGATCGCATTCTCAAGCAAATCCAAACAGATGCTCTAGAAAATTACGGCAATGATGCTAATATTCTAATTGCCTCGCATGCCGGCATTCTTCGCATTGTTGACTACGTCCTGCGCGGTGGTACCGAGCAAGGCCTCTTCTATTCCGCCCTTTATGATAGCTCCATAAATCTACATTTGAAAAACTGTGAATTTAATATCTATGAACGATAAAACTTATCTTTCCCAAAACCAAAAACTTGTGGTAAAATAGTTACAGTCTATTGGACCTTCGCCAAGTGGTAAGGCAACGGGTTTTGGTCCCGTCATTCGCAGGTTCGAATCCTGCAGGTCCAGCCATACAAAATGATTACCATACAAAAAGAGTCTCCCCTGAGGCTCTTTATAAGTATAATTGGCATTTTTACCGTCAAATTCGAGGTTCGAGAGTAACAAACCAAGGATTTGGCGTTTTTCATTCACTTTCGCAACCTTAAAGAAATCGGCAACATAACTCACATTATTTACATCATAATCCTTCTGTGTAGTAACCCCGTACCAAACCCCTTGTTAGTTTCCGCAGAAAGCGACTGGATGGAGTAAGTCCAGTAGCATAACGTCGAAAAACCTTTTTAACAATATGGAATTTTCGGCATCAAGGATGATAGTGCGTTTGTCATCTGTAAGTTTAGCGTACTCTTATACATTGTGTAACCAAGACTATGTTTGCTTTCTATACTTCGGTGTCGCCGACACCATAGCGTCTCATCCTATTCTCATTGACTCGCTTACCATTTTCAAAATGAAAGTCGGTCGCTTCGATCACTTTGTCACCAGACAGAAATACCCTCTTATCTTCATCACTCAAGGCAACAGAATATGGACGCCTCCCAACCATCTTTCCATCCTTGTAGTCATAGACTGTATTACTAAAATCTAGTAAGGAATTTTTACCATCTATGCTTACAAGATTATATGCATGTTCTTCAGCAACTCCTCTGGATTTACACGAGCCAAAAACAACCTGCGAATCGTAACCACACATCTTCAAAAGGTTTTGTGCCATAACTGCTCTTTCCGAGCACTGGGCTACGCCTTGTTTTTTAAAAGCACTTATAGGCGTCTCCCTTGACACAGACATCTGCTCTTCACCACTGTCGAACCATTCCGATTGTCGCATCTCGGGATGCTCATCGTAAAACGCATCGGCATTCTGTTCCATCCACTCATCCAGCACTTGACTTCTTCGGTCCACATTATCCTTTGGAAAGCCAAAGTAGTAGTCTAGCATAGGCATAATTTGTTGGAGTAGGTTGGCATCATTGGGTAAGTTTTGTCTTTTTATTCCCATTGCAAAATCATACAAATAGTCGTTATCGTAGATATGATAACTTACATCCCCGAGTGAACTTCCGCCTATAGTGGTTTTCGGAGTAATAAAATCCCCATAATGCGTAACCGAAAAAGCGGATTTCCCGAACAACCCCAGTCTAGCCCCTAGTTCTTTCACATCCTTACTCTCGGAGGATAATTTTTCCACTATCCTGTCGACAGTTTGCTTTATTTCTCCGTAGCTATGGCACTCGTTTATTTTTTCAATAAACTTGCTTTCGTGATAGTTTTCGCCTTGCTCGGCTGAACCGTCACCTTGTGATTTCATCTTGTCTGCCATAGCTGCAACATCATCCCAAGTAGTTTTTTGAGTGGCTTCAGCTGATAGGGATGTCCGCTCCGAGGCGCCATCAATTGCTTGGTCTAAAGTGGCGAGAAGTTTATCTACCTCCGCTTCTATCTGTTTTAAGTCTTTGTGAGGCTCATCTTGTAAAAACATCTTCTGACGCATTTCTTCAAGTTTGCTCCATCCACCCCCAACAGGAGGATTATCCCTCCATTGTAAATCTTCAAGTTTGCTCCATCCATCCTCAACAGGAAGACTATCCACCCCTTGTAAACTATCTGCCGTTTTACGTCCGACATTAGTGAGAGAATCCATTCCACGCATGTTTTAATTATAACAAAAAAGTACCACTTTTTAATACTCCCAACTCCATTTCTCCCATAGTGCTTCGTCGTCATCAAGGTTAACGGATGGAATTTCGCTCTCTACTGGTGGAGTGTCAAAAAGGGGCATTGTTCGAAGATTGATAGGCTTTTGAACGGTCAGTTTTAGTGGTGGCGTTCATAGCCACGATAACCATGTTTAATCCGCCATTTCGCATACTTTTACTGGAGGCCAGTTGTCTCCACTACTACCTTGTTAAAGTCAGTAAAACCAGAAAGTCACTTATAAAAAAACATTTCTCATACTACAATAAGCTTATGGACAATATCAAGATTCTACAACTCAACGTTTGGGGCGGACGCATTAAAGATGGCCTTACTAATTTTATAAAAGAGGGAAACTACG
>ERZ773018.1213-NODE-1213-length-14043-cov-3.205819_pt1 | contig 14043 bp, 13 predicted proteins | sample MGYA00580840_ERZ773018 | MGnify/ENA primary metagenome ERZ773018 (study PRJEB29015, sample SAMEA2738125) | human oral metagenome | biome: human oral; feature: human-associated habitat; material: saliva | place: China | collected 2256 ... | reverse complement strand
GTATTAGCATTAGCCTTATTTTGTTTTGCTTTATACCCCCAACAGCCGGTAAGCCATAAGGCTAAGAGTATAAGCGTGATGATTATAATGGTTTTTATCATAAGAATAGGTTTTTCTGCAAATATAGAACTAAAAAGCAAAAAATCAATACTTTTTATTCTTCTTCTCTTCTATAATTTACTGAAATAAAAACCATTAAAACGGCCTGTATCGCCAAAGCTAAATAAAAAATTTCTGTATTTCTGTTAAAGGTAATTGCAAGTGTTGTACAAATCAAATATACCAGTATATAGGCTTTTATAATTCCCTTCGTTAATTGCACTTCATCTTTGTTATACCGCGTTGTTCCATATAAACATAAATAAAAAACCGTAATTCCAATTAGAATCATTGAGACTCCTATATTTAATAACTGCCCCTCATAATACATCTCAACTCCAGCCGTTATAATGTTGATAGCAATTAAAATAGCAATATGTAAATACACTAACGGTGATGCTGCAACTTCTTGATGATGATTCATTCGAATCGCTGTTTGATAAACATAAGAAACGAATAAAAATCCAACCATTACAAATGTAACGATTGACAAAAGAAAATGTTCTGACAATGGATACGTTTTAATAATAGCAATAACCAGTTCTCCCACTGTTAAAATCGTAATTAATTGCATTCGTTCCACTAAATGTGGAAAACTCCAAGACGGTTTCACCGTCTTGGAGTTTTCAAATAGCCAAATATGCCAAATAGACAAAGTAGAAACGACAAAACGTAAAATCCTTTCAAAACTTACGATATGCTCTGGAGTGGAATGTAAAATCCCAACAACCCCACTTGTCGCAAGAATAAACACTAAATCAAAAAACAATTCATAGTTCGAAACTTTTTTCCCTTTCATACAACACCTCTTTTAATCCTCATCCTTAATATCAATATCTTCTGGAATCGGTTCATCTAAGTATTTTTGATATTCTTCAATCATTTTTTGGCGTTGCTTTATAAAAAAATCAAATTGTGATCGATTAATGAAGACTTCATCATCGACTGTAATCGTAGAAATTTGTTTTTCACGAATTAAATATAATACATACGCAATATCTACTTCTAAATATTCCGCAATCCCTTCAATTGTCTGATACATCTTTTTCTCCATAAATAAAAGTAACAGTTCTTTTCCAAACTGTTACCTTCTCTTCTATCCTAATTTTTCTACTAAACTTTTCGCAAAAGCTTCGATATTTTTCACATCTTCTTCTTCCGCATTTAAATCAACTAATACATTTTCTGCACCTTTTGTTGCACCTGTTTTAGCAAATTGTTCATCAAAATCTAATACTGATTGACAGAATTTATCATAGAATGTATCTCCAGAACCTAGTGCTCCATAGATTTTTCCTGTCAAATCTTCTTCTTCTAATTCTTCATAAAAATCAACGATTTCATCTGGTAAATCACCATCTGTACCATAAGTGTAAGTTGCGACTACACAAATATCATAGTCATGAAATTCATCAGCTGTAGCGGAAGTACATTCTTTAATATCTACTTCTACTCCTTGTTCTTCTAATGATTCTGCTAAAATATCTGCAATTTCTTCTGTGTTTCCTGTTAAACTAGCATATACAATTAATGCTGTTGCCATTTACTTCACTCTCTTTCGTTTCGATTGATTTTATTATACCAAAAGAATTCCTTAAGAGATAGTCAAAATAAAAGATTTCTTATGTCATTTTCATCTATATTTTCATATAAGGTAAATTCTCAATCTAAGTTCTAGTTTTAAAAGCAGTTGAATTTAGTCTGAGAAAAGTTGAAAAAATCAGTGGATTTTTGTACCAAACTAAATTCTAGTCGATAAAAAAACAACAGAAATCAAGATTTCTGTTGTTTTTTTTAGAAAGGAAATCAAATTTTGAGCGCACGACATGGTCTCAGTTCGAGAACGTCTCAAACTAAGTTCTAGATTGCTAGAATTTACTGTGGGACAAATGCTTCCTTTCTATTATTAATATTTTAATAAGTTTTGTTGACTATTTATGAAATTTTATCTTGATTTATACTCTTATTTGTTAAATAATTTTGGTGATTGGATAACGTTATTGGGTTCGATATAATGAACTCCTAATGCTTTCGCAACAGATTCTCCAAACATAAAGGTGAAGCATTCATAAGCTGATTTATTATTTAAAGATTGTCGTTTAACCCCGTTTAAGTGAGATACTGCGAGGTTAACATCTTCTTGAGTATATTCATCAAAAGAAGTTCCTTTTGGGAAATAATCGCGAATCATTGTATGATTTTTTTCAATGCGTGCTTTTTGATCAGGACGATTAGAATCGCAAAAGAAAAGATGAGATTGATTTTCTTTGTCTAATTCAATGGAAGAAATATTGGCAAATTCTCCACCATTATCGGTTAATACAATAGGAAAAAGGGAAGAAAATGACGTTTCATTTTTAAATAAATCAAGCTTTATACGATTTAAATGTTCAATAACTTGAGCAGCTGTCTTATTATCTAATAATCGTGCAAATAGAAAATTACAAGAGGATACATTGAAGGTTAACAATACTTTGCCTCCAATACGACCAATAACGGTATCCATTTCAAGCCAATAATGATAGTCACCGGAATGAAGGAACTCTAAAAAATCACTAAAGTGATGCCCAACTTTATCCTTAGAAGGAATTGGTGGTAAATCATGAGATTTTCTTGGTTTAAATTTAACGATACGAGGAAAATCTATAGGAGCGACGTCCATATATCCTTTTTTTACATAACGATAAAGGCTTGAACGAGAAATCGATAGTTCGTTAGTGATAATGATATGATGTAAATGTTGACCTTTACGAATTCCTTCTGACACAATCTCATTCATGGCATAAAAACTCTCCTTATTAAGTGCAATACCTTCACGTGCGGAAGATAACTCAGCTTCATATTGTCTTTGTGCATGCTTAGCGTAGTAGAATTGTTTACAATGTCCACATTTATTACGCTTAAAAGGACAATTGTTACAACAATAAGGAGGCTTATTTAAACACTCGCAAGGAGGAAGTTTTTCATGTTCATCTGGTTGCTTAACGACTAGATGTTTTTTTATTTCTTTTGAAACAGTAGAAGGATCCTTCTCAATGATTGAAGCAATCTTTCTAAATGAAGAACCTTGTGCAATACCTAATTCAATTTCAATACGGTCAGATAGAGTTAAATGTTTGTGTTTCATGTTTCCATACCATCATTTGTCCCATACTTAATTCTACCGTAAAATGTAGTCTCATACTAACTTCTAGTTTTTATAGTTAACTAGAAGTTACTTTGAAACTTTAGGTATTTTCATATAAAACTATCTTCCATAGCATTTAATTTTTATTTTCACTCTTTTTTTGTTATAATTTTATAATAACTTTTACGGAATGGAGGAAATCACATGAATGCTACTCAACGATTAAAGCAGGCAGAAAGAGGAGCTATCCTTAGTATTATCACTTATATCGTACTTTCATCTAGTAAATTAATCGTTGGAAAATTATTTTTCTCTCAAGCACTCTTTGCCGATGGATTAAATAACTTTACGGATGTCTTATCTTCTATTCTTATATTCATTGGATTAAAGATTTCTCAAAAACCTGCCGATAAAAATCACCCATATGGTCATTGGAAATTTGAAACACTTGCGAGTTTAATGACTTCATTTCTAATGTGTATTATTGGATTAGAGGTCATACGAGATGCATGGGGTCACTTCACATATCCCATCCAAGAACAGCCATCCCTTATTACTGCTATTATTGGTGGTATTTCTGCATTATTAATGTTTGGAGTCTATCGTTATAACCATTCCCTTGCAATAAAAATTCATTCGCTAGGATTAAAAGCTGCTGCTAAAGATAATCTTAGTGATGCATTAACAAGTCTTTCGACTTCCATTGCTATTTTAGCAGCAAAATTGAGTTTTTCTTGGTTAGATACAGGAATGGCAATAATAGTTGGAATGATGATTTTAAAAACAGCATTTGATATTTTTAAAGAAAGTAGCTTCCAATTAACAGATGGATTTGAACCAAAAGAAATAAAAGCTTATAAACCGATTATTCTCGCTCACCCCGAAATAAAAACTATAGAAGAAATGAAAGCAAGACGGTATGGTTCAAATATTTATTTAGATTTAACAGTTTGTATGGATCCAAATTTAACGGTATGGAGAAGCCATGAAATAACCGAAGAAATTGAATTAGAATTAGAAGAACAGTTTGGAATAACATTCGTCGACATCCATGTTGAACCAGATAAAAAAGCTAGAAATTAGGATTTCCCTAATTTCTAGCTTTTTTTGTACTGTCTCCTAATTTTACATGAGTAGGTATCATTGTTTTCATCTCACATGGAATGTTATGGATTAATTTTTCTAGAACTTTCATTGAAACTCTTCCAGCTTCTTTGAACTGATATTCGACAGTTGTTAATGTAGGATTCATAAATTGACCAATCTCATATCCACCAAAACCTGCAATCGCAACTTCTTCAGGAATTTTTCTTCCACACTGTTGTGCTGCCTTCATTAAAGCGACAGCAATATTATCAGTTGCAGCAATAACTAAAGGATGAGTTTTATCTTTAAACAAGTCCATTCCTATTTTTAATGCTTTTTGAGTGGAGAAATCTCCTTCCAACTGTTCCATTCGCTCAAATTGATGAACTTTTGCTCCTGAAAAAATCCCTTCTTTTCGAACAACTCCAACAGCATAATCTCGTTTTGAAATACCCACATACGTTAATTCATGATAATCAAGTTCAGCAAGATTTTCAATTAATTCAAAGCCTGCTTGGTAATCATCGTGAATGACACTATAAATTTCGGGATGTTCTTGGCCAACGATTACGACAGGAACTGGACAATTTTTAATCGTTTTAATATGTTCAGGTGTTATTTCAGTAGCAACTAATATAATTCCAGCAACTTTATTTCTAGCAAATTCTTCAATTGCTCGGATTTCTCTTTGGTTATCTTGTCTAGCATTATTCACAATTGAAATATAGTTTAATGTTTCAGTAATTTCTTCAATACCAATTAAAGTCTGAGCCGTTGCTGCAGAATCAACTCTTGGGACAATAACACCAATAATCGAACTTAACTTTGCTTTTAAACTACGAGCAAACGGACTAGGGATATAATTTTCTTCTTTTATTACTTTTTCAATTTTTTGCGCTGTTTCTACACTAATCGATCCGCCATTTAAAAATCTCGAAACAGTACTTTTCGTAACTCCTGCCTTTTCTGCGATATCCTTAATTGTTGCCAACGAATCCACCTTCTTTATAATGTTGTAAAGTCAATATTGAAAGCTTGTTTTACATCTTCAGTAACATCACTAATTGGTGTTTTTGAAACAAATTTCCCTTTAAAGCTGTAACGATGAGAAGCTTGTAAATCATCACATGTAATTAAAGTAATTTCAGTTTTTCCTGGAACATCATAAATGACTTCTACTTGATAAGCTTCCACTAAATCAATACTTGTAGTTTCATATTCATAGACATATTCCATATCTGTTAAATAAATTTTATCTCCAACTTTTAATTTAACTAATGGAGAGAATAATAAACGTTCATCTGAAAAATAGTGGTGACTTGCTAGCGCATAATTTCCTTCACCCATTTTTTGAGTTGGTTTTAAAGTTCCCGCACCAGCTAATAATACAGGATTGGAAATCCCTTTATAAATCGGTAAATTTAAATTAACACTTGGTACTGCAATTGCTCCTAACGTTAAAAATTTAGAAGTATCCATTTTAGCTTTTACAACTGCTTGTAAATCTAAAGCTTCTACTGTTGAAAAATCAAATTCTGCTTCTTGTGTTTCATTTTCTTTTACTTCCGCAGCCGTTACTTTACTTAACTGAAGAGCATGTTCTGCTTGGAATTGCGCTAACATATAGCTACGAATCGGCCCAGCAGCAAATAACACACCCGCAATGATGAATAATAATCCTGCTACCCAAATTCTCCAATTAAAGCCTCTTTTTTTATTTTCCTTTTTAATTTCTTGTGATTTTGTCATATTTTTCTCCTTTAACATTTTGTACTTACTAAAATCCAATATCCTTTATCCCATTGAATTCTTTCACAATTTCCAAACACTTCTTCCATTTTCTTTTGAGCACTTGGAGCTCCTTGTTTTTTTTGAATCACAATGACTAATTGACCATTTTCTACTAAATAATCATAAGCTTTTTCTAAAATAGTATGAACAACCGTCTTCCCCGCACGAATCGGTGGATTACTAATAATAATTTCATATTGAGATTTCTTGACAGCATCATACAAATTACTTTCATGAATATCTACATTATGAATCTCATTTTTTTTGGCATTTTCCATCGCCAACAATAAAGCTCTTTCATTGACATCAATCATTTCAATAGATAATTCAGGATAGGCTTTTCCGTATGCAAGTCCCATGGTACCATATCCGCAACCAATATCCAATAAACTTGCTTTTTGAAACTGCTCAGGAATATCATACGACTCTACTAATAATTCACTCCCAAAATCAACAGTATGTTTTGAGAAGACTCCATTATCACTTGTAAATGAAAGAGTATTTCCTTTCAGGCGATATGTCCATTTTTTTTGTTGACTAATGCTATCTGGATTTTTTGTATAATAATGATTTGTCATAAATTCTCCTTTATCCTCTATAATATTTAACTATACTATTTCTTTTCAAAACTTCCAACACTTATGATTAAAATTTAACCATTCTCTAACGATTTTTAATACCAAAAAACCCGTTGCTATTTCTAACAACGGGAAAAGGTTAGGAGGGTTTACTAATAAAAAATGTTGGGAGTTCATTTTTTATTTGGGAGAAGTAAACCTTAGGTGTTTTATTGGGTATGGATGTATCATAAAGGTAAAATATGAATTTTTTATGAATTTTTTGTGTTATTTTTATGAAAAATAACTTTTTTTATATTTTCACATCGGTATATTCATCATATTTTTTAAATAAATTAACGACATATGAACATGTTGGATGGATTTTCTTCTGATTTTCCCTAGCATAATTCGCCAATTTATCGACTAGTAATTTTCCAATTCCTTGCCCTCTATAAGTTGGATCTACAAATGTATGATCAGCAATCAATACATCTTTTTCAACTTGAAAAGTAATTTCGGCATCTACTTCACCTACAGCATTATAATGTCTAAATGCATTTTCTTCTTTTACAAATTCCATTAAACTCACTCCTTACATAAAATCCTAAACTTCTACTTTTCTGACTTTTTTTGTAACCTATTTACAATATCAAGTATACTCTGTTTTTGATAAAATTCCACTTGATTTTGAATTTGTTCTTCTTGTAAGTCTGTAAAAACTCCACAAATATGATTTGCAACTAGACAGACTTCATCTAGAGAAGATTGATATTGTTTCTTTAATCGTTTATCTTCGCCTACTAGCATAAATAAATCTCCTAATGAAATATCTTTTGGATCTACTTGAATCTTATATCCTCCATTAGCCCCATTTACAACATCTACATATCCTTTAGAAGAAGCTAAACTCATCACTTTTCGAACAATAACAGGATTGCTACATGCATTATGTGCTAATTGTTGACTAGAAAATCTTCTATCATGATGTACAGATAAATATGTTAAACAATGGATGAGTACTATAAAGTCGTTTCCCATTTCAATTCCTCTATTTGATTAATCCAAATACATCATTTAATGCTTCTGCCATTGTTGGGTGAGTAAAGATTTGATCACGTAAAGCTGTATAAGGTAATTTTGCTTTAATAGCAGTTGCAATAATATTAATCACTTCATGAGATTCTTCAGCAAATAATGTTGCACCAACAATTTCATTTGTTTGTTCATGTACTAAAACTTTGTAGAATCCAACTTGATTTCCTAAAATTTTTGCTTTTGGAACAGCAGCCATTGGTAACTTAGCAACTTTCACAGGAATTCCTGCTGCTTGTGCTGCTTTTTCATTTAAACCAACAGTTGATAATGTAGGACTAATAAATGTTGAAGTTGGAATTAATGAACGTTCTTTCGTTGAATATTCTTTATTTCCTGCTAAGAAGTTTTTCACGATTCTGAAGTCATCTAATGAGATAAATGTAAATTGAGGTCCACCATTTACATCACCTAATGCGAAGATATGTGGTTTATTTGTTTGTAAAAATTCATTCACTTTAATAGAACCACGTTCAGATAATTCAACACCAGCTTTTTCTAAGTCTAAGCCTTGGATGTTTGGTTTTCTACCAGTTGCGACTAATACTGCATCTGCAACAAGTGATTTTTCTTCATCATTTTTAGCATAGTAAACTGTTGCTTTATTTCCTTCTGTTTCAACTTTTGTAACAGAAATTCCTAATTCAAAAGTAACACCCATTTCTTCTAAACGTTCTTTAACGGCAGCAGCAACATCATCATCTTCACGAGGAATAAATGCATCGAATACATCTACTACTGTTACTCTTGATCCAAATTGTGCATATGTTGCTGCAAATTCTAATCCAATAAATCCACTACCAACAATCACAACTGATTCAGGGAATTCTTCTAAGTTCATAATAGTTTCATTTGTATGAATTGGTCCTCCAACTTTTAATCCTTCAATTGGTGGGATAAATGGAGTACCACCTGTATTAATGAAGATTCTTTCTGCTACATATTCTTCTACTCCATTGGCTGTATCTACAGCAACTGTATGTTCATCTACAAAACGACCGAATCCATCAACAATTGTTACATTAGGAGCTGAACTAATTCTTTGATAATTTGCATCATTTAGCGCTGCAATTAAAGCTTTTTTCTCTTGAATAGATTTTTTATAATAACTTGCTGCATCTTCTTGATTATATTTTTTACGAGCTGCTGCTGTTGCAATTTTTTTAGTTGGAATACATCCAACATTAATACATGTACCACCATACATTACAGGAGATTTTTCAATTAATACTGTTTCTTCTCCTTGCGTTCCTAAGTAAGCAGCAATCGTTTTACCTCCTTTACCAAATCCAATAATAATATTTTTAACATTTTTTGACATATTGATCACCTTTCTTAATTGTAATATTTTTAATTACAGTTAATATCATATACCTCTTTTTTCATTTTGTAAATAGTTTTGCTTAAAAAAATAAAAGTCTGATAAAACAGACTTTTATTTTCTACTCTACAGTACGTGGTTTATAAAATGTTCGATTGTCTAATCCAAAAATTCGTTCACTAAATTGTCCAGGTTCTGTTTTTTGTAAAGCTGATGTAATCATTGTGACACTAGCATCCATTAAGTCTACATGATGTAAAATCTCTGCTTCTAATAATAAAGGACGAACTGGAGAGCCAAATTCTAATTTTCCATGATGTGCTAATACTAAATGTTTTAATAAGACAACATCTTCATGGCTTTGATCAATATCTAATTCTTCACAGGCTTTTGTAATTTCTTCATCCATTAACACAATATGTCCCATTAATTTACCTTTGAGGGTATACTCTGTTCCAACAGCTCCTGATAATTCAATAATCTTCCCAATATCATGTAGTAGAACACCTGATAATAATAATGAACGATTGACTTCTGGATACTGTTCCGCAATGGATTTTGCTAAGCGTAACATCGATAAAGTATGATAACTTAACCCTCCTGCAAAAGCATGATGATGACGTTTAGCTGCTGGATATTCAAAGAAATCTTGCTGGTATTTTCCTAAAATTTTATGTACAATTCTTCGCATCACTGGATTAATAATTTCAAATAGAATTGCATTTAACTCTGTTTCCATTTCTTCTCTTTTCATTGGAGCATGTTCTAAGAAATCTGAAGTATCACTTGGTTCTCCCATTTCAGGTCTCGATAAACGTAGTCCTGTAATTTTAATTTGTGGCATCCCATTAAAAATTTCTCTTTTACCCACAAGATAAACAATACTTCCAGATGAAAAACGTTCAATTTCTTCTGGAGTTGCAGACCAATATTTTCCATCCATTTGTCCTGATTTATCTTGGAAGGTAAAAGCTAAAAATGGTTTCCCATTTTTTGCTAATCTTACATCGGCTGTTTTAATTAATAAAAACAATTCCAATGATTCATCTACTGCATAATCATATAATTTTTTTACCATGAATTCCTCTTCTTTCTATCTTTGTAACCTTATTACATTAGCTTTTGTTTCAGCAATTGTAAATGGCTCATCATCTAATGAAAAATAGATTACTTGTACTTTACTTGAAAGCTCTTTAATTAATTGTAACATAATCTTTTTACGTACACTATCAAAATTCACAAAACCATCATCAATTAAAATAGGTAATGAAACTTTAGACGATAAGTTTTCAATAAAAGCTAAGCGAATACTGATTAATAATTGATCTAAAGTCCCTCTTGACAATTCACTAGCCACAAACCATTTTTCATCATCATTTTGTACTGCTATTTTCATATTTTTCATTTGAATAGCTTGATATCTACCTTGGGTTAAACGATTAAAATACTCACTAGCTACTTGAATGACTTCATTTGTTTGCGAAGGTAACTGTTTTTGTAAACTGTCTAAAATCCATTTTGAAGCATATAAATAACTTGCCCATTCTATTAGGTGTTCTTCTACTTCTGACTTCCATAATTCAAATTGAATCAGCTGTTCAAGATAGGTTCCATCTGTCACTAAATGATGAATCTGTTGTCCTAACTTAGCTTGCTCTTCTAATAAGGATTGATTTTTTTGAAGAAGTGTCATTAATGATTGTTGGATAACTTCCATTTTACATTCTAACTCTTCTTCACTTTTTATCGCTTCTAATTTTTCTAAATAAGGTTTTAATTGTTGCTGTAACTGACGATATTCTTGAATTAATAATCGATTTCTCTCAAATGCTGCTTCTTTCTCATAAAACTCTTCAATCGTTTGAACATCTGCCATCTTAAATAATGTTAATCTTTGAGTTTCTAATAATTGCTTGTCACTATACAATTGTTGAATCTGTTCTTGTAGTTTTAAACCTTCATTCATTTGAAGAATTTCTTTTTGATAAGAATTCTGAACTTCTTGAATCATTTTCTTCAATAATTTCCATTCCGTTTCAATTGTATTTGGAACCGTTTCATTTTTCACTTCAAAAACCCAGCGCCAATTCATTTGTAACTGATTTAATTCATTTTCAATTTGGTTAAGTATCTCTTTTTTTGTTTGACTTTGCTTCACAAAGTATCGAAGCGATTTTAAAACATCTCCTTGACATAGCTGTTCAACTGAAATTTTTGAGTCAGTATATCCATATTCTTTTTTCCAATGAGAAAATTCTTTTATTGTTTTTCCGAGTTCTTCTTGATTTTGCTTACTTTGTAGCGTATACCGCTCTATTTCTTCTGTAATTTCTTCTAATTTTTTCGAAAAATAATTCTCCATTTGTTTTCCATGAATTAATTTCTTTTCATAAACTAAACTTGCAACTCCTAAAAGAACTCCGATCATTACTCCGAATCCTTTTAATAATGGATTTGATAGTAACATGAGAGATATAAGAATCATTACTAAGCCACTAATCACGAAGAGTCCACCAGCATTAACTCTATTTTTTGTAGAATGTTTCACGGTAGAATGATTGTTAATTTGTTCTGCTTCCTGTTTTAGTCGATTCATTTGACTTTCTAATTCTAACTCTTTAAATCTCAAAGTTTTTTCATGGTGAAGCATTTCTTTTAATCTTTCAATATCTCTTTCCGTTATTTCTAATGGAAGAGTTTCATGATAAACATTCCACAGTTCTTCTTCTTTTTGAATCGTTTGTTTTAATTCATCCAATTCTATTTTTAAGTTCTTTCTAAGCAAGAGTTTCTCTTCTATTTCATCTCCCATTAAAGAAAGAGATAGTAAACTTGACCATCTTGCATCTTCTCTTAATAATTGCTCACTTTGCTGTTTTTGTTTCCACAAATGATACTCCTGTTGCAATTCACAGAGCTGTTGTTCGTTCCATTCATGATCTAATTGATTTCGTTCTAATTCATATTTCCACTCCGAATCCCATGTATCTTTCTGATGCATATGAATTTTAATCCTTAATTCTTTCCATCTTTCATAATTACTCCAATGAGAGTATAACAATTGGAAAAATCTTTCATCTTCTTGATTTTTTTGTATCAATTGCGAGTGACTATGTATCTCATTTTTTATGTTTTCAGATTGTTGAAGTATTTCTTCATATAAAGCATTATTTTGTGCTAATTCTTCAATTTTCATCATTTGCAAATCCAATTGTTGTAATTGTTGGTTCATCATTCTTTTAACAGCTTTAGGAGTAAAAATAGCTTCTGCTTGCTTTTGCAAACTAGTAGATAACTTCATCCACTCTTCACTACCCGTTAAACTAACACTGTAAAGAAACTGATCCATTTCCTCCGATGAAGAAAAATGAAATTGATCTAATTGTTCTTTATTAAATCCGAAAACTTGGATATATTGTTTTTCTTCCATTTGAAAAAGTAATTGCTCCCATCTGTCTTCCGATAAGGTTTTTCCTGAACTTGTTTCACAACGAAAATATAACTTTCCATTATTTATATATCGTTCAATGAGTAATGAACCTTCATTTGTTTCTTCTAACCAAACTCGCCCACCCATCACCCCTCCATTATGGGGTTCATAAGGATATTTTCCAGCTACTTTCTTTGGAAATCCAAATAATATATGTTGAATAAAGGAACGCAAGGTAGATTTACCTGATTCATTTTCCCCTTGAAAAATTTGCAGTTGATGATGAAAATCCATTCTCACTTTAGACCATTTCCCATATCCAAAAATTTCTATTCGATTAATGTACATTTTCATCACCTACTTCCCTATTCATTTCAATTAATATTTTTGCTCTTTCAATGATTTTATGATGAAATAGATTACTATTCATTTCTTTTGAAAAATATTTTGCTAACAATGGATGTTGTATCGCAATCGTTTGAATATCTTTCAAGCGATTTTGATGACTTTGTTCGTCTTCCAATAATTCAATACTTAATTGACTATTATATTTAACTTTTTTAAATTCAATCGTGATTTCTATTATATATAATTTGTTGTACTTAGTTGAAATTTCTTTTTGTAACATTTCTTCCATTAATTTCAACCACGATTGATTAATTCCTCTAGCTACTATTAGAGTGAATTTTAATAAATAAGTCTTATTCTCATTCCATTTCTGCTTTAAAATTTCACTATACAGCTGTAATACAATCTGTTCTATCGAAGAAACTTCCTCCATTAAATATTCTAATTCCATCCATTCAATAGGATTACAAGATATAAACTCTCGATTCATTGGAAAATTTTTATTCAGAGTGACTACATAGAATCCTTTCTCTCCGACTTCTTTAAAACTTCTTCCTTGTATCGTCCCAGAGTATGCAATTCTTCCATTAGCATTTAAATCCATAGCTCTATGAATATGCCCTAAAGCCCAATAATCATAATGAAGTTGTTCTAACTCACTAATCTTAAAAGGAGCATATAGTGTTGATGAATCTGCTGTTGTACGAGTTTGTCCATGGTACATTCCAATATGATAATCCACAAATGAATTTCTCATTGGAAATTGTAACGCCATTGACTCATTAATCCATCTTGTATCATAACTAAATCCACTGATAGCAATACTTTCACCAGATAAAGTAGTAAGTATTTCCGTTGAAATCTCCTTTTTAAAAACTTTTACAAAATCATTATTCCACTCTTCATTAAACCTACCATAATCATGATTCCCATGAATTAAGTATGTATAAATCCCTTCTTGAGCTAATCTTTGAAATTGTTCTTTTAAAAAGATTTTTTCTTGAATATGTTGATGACTAGAATCGAAAATGTCTCCTGAAATTAGTACAAAATCAACTTGGTATTTAATCGCAGTATCAATTAACATTAAGAAGGCTGTTTTAGTAGCTTCAATTGCTTTAAATGCAATCGAACTATTTCTTTGTTGGAGTCCAGTGAAAGGACTCCCTAAATGTATATCAGCACAATG
>ERZ773018.1212-NODE-1212-length-14049-cov-2.896241_pt1 | contig 14049 bp, 16 predicted proteins | sample MGYA00580840_ERZ773018 | MGnify/ENA primary metagenome ERZ773018 (study PRJEB29015, sample SAMEA2738125) | human oral metagenome | biome: human oral; feature: human-associated habitat; material: saliva | place: China | collected 2256 ... | reverse complement strand
TCCATTCAATCTGGCACAATATTCACTCTTGCTCTACATTTTTGCAAAGATCTGTGATAAGAAACCTCATCGATTCATCCACTCGTTTGGTGATCTTCACATCTACAAGAATCACTTGGATCAAGTAAAGCTCCAACTTTCCCGAAAACCATACGAACTGCCAGAGATAGAAATCTTAGGAGATATCGACATTGACAATATCTCCGCAAATCTCATCGATCAAATCGTAATCAAGAACTACGTTCATCATCCCACAATTAAGGCAGATGTGAGTGTTTAAAAATTCGGAACAATGCAGAAGAAGCTGGTAGTGGAATTCGTCGCCTATGTCGACAAGTCCTTGTGTGTCAATGACTATACGAATCCGTTCACAGACGAGAAGTACAGAGAATCACTGAGAAAGTTGGTGAATGACACTCGTGAAGGTGCAATAATCGTGATGGACGGAGAGTACTTCGAAATGATGGAAAGATCATCGTTCAAAGTTCCGTCGATTGTTCTCTTTGATTTTCAACATGAAGACACTAAAGATACGAAGTTCATCTGTTCATACAAACAGCTTTGTGATTTCCTTCATGGGAGAAACGAGAAGGTCTTTGTGATTGGTGGATACGACGCTTGGGCATCGCTTGTTCAATATGTCTCCAAAATCCACTTCCTCGTCACTGATGAGAAATGGGGAGAAGATATGACGAGACCATTCTTGGAAGATGTTCACAAAGTTTGTAAGATGACAAGTTACTCAGAATTCCCTAACGGAATAATCCATCAAGAACGTGAATTCGCAGACAATGTTATGATCTGCAATGGTTATGTTTCTAAAGAGAATGGTTGTGAACTGCGCTGTTGGGATGTTCTTTCGCATATGAATTCCGAAGGTGAACCTGTGAACAGAATACTTTCGAATGGACTGTCGACAATGATCGAAGGAGGTGACACGTTTTCGATCGTCACAGATTTCAAGATGTACAGAATACCGCCCACAACTGATATCCGTGTTGTGGAAAATCCTCGTTTCCGTTCGCTTGGTGTTGTTATGCAGTCGTGCAAAATCTCTGATGGTGACATCACCCTTTCTTTTGTCAACAACTCACCACACCGTGTAGTTTTGGACTATAAGAAAGTTGTTGCTAATATTCACATGATCGGAGACTACAAACTCATAGGTTGTAATAACGACTTCTCAGAGAATATGGAAACCAGCAAATGGGGAACTGAACTGATCAAACACTCATAAACGCAATCATAATCAATCACAAACAAAATATGAAGAAGAACAAGACCGAAATCGAAATGATCCTATTTGTCAATGACAAAGCGAGGACAATCAACGCCCAGAAGTTGTTATCTTCTCCACAGAATAATGATCTTCGAGATTACCTCGGAAAGATCTCTGTTGGGAACATCTTAGTCTTTGATGAGGACACATGTTCCGTACTCACCGCTCCACTACCAAACAGAATCTGTGTTGTAATTACCCAGAACAAGGACTTCAATCGTGAAGGGTTTGTTCGTGCAGAATCTATCCGAGATTTCATCGACATGCTCGGTACGAAGTTCGACATATATCGTGATGTTTACGTAATGGTCGACAACATCCACATCGCAAGAAGCTTTATGGGTTATGTCGACAGAATCAAGATTGTCGAAGTCAAAGGATCAAAGAACCACGACAGATACGAACTCACTGATGTCCCTTACAAGACAATCACAGACATTCGTCGATCTTCAAACGTTGTCGGTGAATATTCTCTCAATGATTCTGTAAAAATCACTGATTACGAGTTCAAAGACAACGTCTTCATGTGTACAGCAAGTGTTGATGGCTTTGGCTGTTATGGTGTCTGTGCACGAGAACCAAGAATCCATGTCGACAGCTCTGGTGAAACTGTAAGAAGAAAGTCGGACTATCGTGAATCCATAGTCCTTAATGCAGGCGACAGAGTTTTCATGAAGACCGATATCGAGATTTACAGAATTCCCAAGAACGTTTATGTCGATATCAAGCCAATCTTACACGGCTTTATCTGTAACGGATTGTCTGTGGAATCGTCGAGTATCACGGATGGTGTTGTCTGTGTTGGACTGATAAACATGGGATCAAAGCCTATCACCATTCACAAGGATCAAACGATTGCTATTATGGCGGTCAGAGGTGAACACGAGTTCTTGAAAGTAGCACATAAAGACTTCCCACGTGAAAAAGTCGATGGGTGGAATAACTACGAAAGTGAAGACGAAGATAAAGATGAACATCATCTTCACCCACTAAAAGACGAATGTTGTGTGGGCAGTATGATGGAACGTTGTGAAGACAGTGATTACGACTTTTAAAGAATAAGCTATTATGAAAGTAAAGTTCATAGCTTGTACAGATAAGAACTTCGCTGTTGGAAACGACGGCAAACTTCTGTTCAGAATCCGAGAAGATATGAAGCTGTTCCGTGAAATGACAATGGGAAGCATTGTCGTCATGGGCAGAAAGACCTTCGAAGAAATCGGAAAGCCACTTGAAGGTAGAATAAACATTGTTCTATCAAGATCGGATATTTCCGTTGGAGGTGTTCACGTTTTCCGATCGATGGAAGAATTGAAAGCTTTCTGTATGTTGTCAGAAAATCGTCTGAAAGATGTCTTTGTGATTGGTGGTGCAGAAATGTGGGAACTCTTTAGAAGATATGTTTCACAGATCCACCTCACGAAAGTCCCAGATGACTCTCCCGAATACGACACCGTCTTCCCTCATGATCTCTTGACGGCTTTCACACTCGTTCATAAGAATCAGATCGGCATCTATGAGAAGAATTATCAACCGATTGTTCATGAAGTCTATGATAGACAGAAGTATGTGGTGGTAATGAATCGCAAGAATGATAAGCTCGTACCTTTGAGATTCGTGGATGTTCTTGAATATGTCGGTGATAAACCACCAACGACTCTTAAAGATGATGCAGTGAAGATTTGTATAAATGACAGAATCGCTGTAAAGACTGACCTTCGTGTTTATGAACTTCCTTTAGATACGCTTGTCAGTGTGGATGTCGTTCCATCAGTTTTTATGGATAATGGACTGATGGTTGCAGGTTGGGATATCTTTGAAGATGACTTTATTGTTTATATGACACTGATCGGAAAGAAGTCGATTTCTCTGAAACGTGGTGATATCATAGCAGACGTTAATTTTTATTCTCGTCATCCTTTGATTTATGCCCCATAAAAAACCGAACAAATATGGACAAGAAGTACAGCGGTTATATCGTGACAAATGATGGACTTTTATCACCGAATGACCAAATCTCGTACAATGGTGTCGTTTTCACATATGTCGGGAAAGCACAGAGTTCAAGTGGTGAGCTTTGTGGTGTCTTCAGAAATGGTGAAGTAGAGTGCTTTATCCCAGTCAGAATCGTAAGATCGATGAAAGATAGAAAGCTCGTGTACTAAAGAAGATACTCTCCTTGGTTCTCCTTGGTATTTCCCTTGATTTCTGAATCCACTGGGGGTGTGAAAGCCTTCAGAAATGGTTTCGAGGTCAAGGGAAATACGTCTCTGAAAATCTCGAAGATCTCTGAACCACTATTCGTTTCCATATGATAGGAAATATGGCAGGTCGATACAAGACACGCCAACCAACAACCAATCGACATTAACATTAACATTCGACAGACAACAATCAACCAACCCAAAAATGGACATTATCAAAAACCTCGGCTATAATCAACACGAGATACTGGGCAACATCCAGAAGCTGTATCTCGACGGAAAGCCGATCGATTGCGACATCACTTATTCCAAAGGTGCTTTCTATGGAAAGTTCAAAGTGAAGGAAGCAGATGGTGAAATTCGTGAAATCACAATCGAACAACCTCGACTAAAGTTTGATGTTTTTCCACTTTCGGAAGATGTTCAGAAGATAGAACCCTTAAAGCCACTTCCTCTCGAGGATAAGTCAATCGATTCAATGATGATCGACTTGCCGTTTATCGTCAGACCAACAAAGCCAGACACGTCGGTGACTGGTGAAACTGGATCGAAGATGTTCAACCGATTTCAAGGTTTTCACACTCCAGACGACATGTACGAAACGTACTGGTTCTGGATCAATGAAGCCTATCGTGTTCTAAAGGTCGGTGGCACACTTCTGTTCAAGACACAGAACACGATTTATGGCGGAATCAACCACAACACTGAGTTTTTCTCGTTCATGTGTGCCGAGAGAGCAGGGTTTGTCACCGAAGACACCTTCGTTCTTGGTGCAAAGTCGAGAATGATCTCACCGTTTATGACCAAGCAGTTGCACGCTCGAAAGTTCACATCGACTTTCTTCGTCTTCAAGAAGCATAAGTCTCAAAAACATAAGAAGTTCAACTATTGGTCATTAATTCCAAAGCTTGAAGAATCTCATCATCATCAATAATTAATACAAAACCGTATGTCAAAATCAGAAATCGCTAACGAGTTCTTGAGTGACCTCGTTGTGCATTCGAAGTATGCGAACATTGTTCAGTCCGAACATAGAAAGCAGACGTGGGAAGAATGTGTGGCAGAACTGGAGAACATGTTCATAAACGACTATCCTCACCTTGAAGGAGAGATCCGTGAGAACATGAAGATGGTCTATGCCAAGAAGGTGTTCCCATCAATGAGATCGATCCAATTCGGTGGTCTCCCAATCTCATACAATCCAACAAGAATATACAACTGCTCTGCACTTCTTCTCAATGATACCAAGTGCTTCTCGGAGATCATGCACATTCTCTTGAGTGGGACAGGGATCGGTGTTTCTATCCAGAAGCGACACATCGACAACCTCCCAGAGGTCAAGAAGCCAACCAAGAAGAAGAGATTCTTGATCTCAGATTCTATCGAAGGTTGGGCGGATGCCGTGCGTATGCTCTGTTACTCTTATCTTCGTGGAAATCCTTATCCAGAGTTCGACTATCGTGATATTCGTCCAAAGGGTTCAATCATCAAGAAACTGAACTGCTATGCACCAGGTCATGAAAGACTCAAGAAGTCAATCGAACAGATCGACAAGGTCTTCAAGACAGCAGTTGGTCGTAAGCTCACACCTCTTGAATGTCTTGATATCTCTTGCTTCATCGGTGATGCCGTAGTAAGTGGCGGTGTGAGAATGGCTGCAATGATCATGTTCTTCGATAAGGATGATGATGCAATAATGACTGCAAAGTCAAATGTTCCACTTCGAAGTGCTGTTGTGGAATCCGAGGACGATAAGAACTGGTACATCAAGGTAGAGCCAAAGAACATCGACGACTTCTATGGTGATGAATCACGAACACTGACTGTTCGCAAGAAGTTCGGTGACTTTGACAACTCTTGGGACTTCGACCAGATCTGCAAGAACCTCTCTGCAAGTTGGTACTACGTTCACCCACAGAGAGCAATGAGTAACAACTCTGCAGTACTTCATCGTGATGATACTTCACGAGAAGAACTCGAAAAGCTGATGAGAATTGCAGATTCGAACAAGTCTGGAGAACCAGGTCTTTTCTGGACGAATGACTATGATATGATCTCGAATCCATGTGGCGAGATTGCGCTCAACGACTGTCAGTTCTGTAATCTTTCAACGATTGTCGCCTATGACATTACCACGCAGGAAGAGTTCAACCACCGTGCACGAGTGGCATCATTCCTTGGAACTCTCCAAGCAGGTTACACGAACTTCCATTATCTCCGACCAAAGTGGAAGGAACAGACCGAAAAGGAAGCACTTCTGGGGGTATCTTTGACAGGTATTGCATCGGGAACTATCCTTTCTCTCAATGAAACTGAAGCTGCATTGTGTGCAGTGGAAGAAAACAAGAGAGTAGCAAAACTGATCGGTGTAAATGAAGCACAAAGAGTCACCACGATCAAGCCCGAAGGGACATCGACGATCGTTGCTGGTGTGTTCGGAAGTGGGATTCATTCGGCTCATGCGGAATACTACGTTCGTAACATTCGAATTCTGAAGTCTGATCCAATTTACACTTATCTGAAGATCAACGCTCCAGATTTCCTCGATGATGAATATTCCGATAAGGACAAGGCAGTGTTCTCTGTTCCTATGCGTGCTAACCACGACTGCATCTTCAGAACGGAATCGACGTTCGACCTTCTTGAGAGAATCAAGAGATTCAACGAGAATTGGATAGCACCAGGTCATATTTCTGGGGCAAACAAACACAACGTCTCCTCGACTGTCTACGTCAAGGATGGTGAAATCGATAAGGTTATCGAGTGGATGTGGGAAAACAGGAATTCCTACTCTGGTCTCACGATTCTTCCTTTCGATGGTGGTACTTACAAGCAAGCACCTTTCCAAGATATCACGAAGGAAGAATATGAACAGATGCTTGAGAAGTTCCCGACGAATCTCGACCTTTCCAAGGTTTATATCGAAGACATCAAGACTACTCAATTTGAATACGCTTGCGCAGGTGGTGCTTGTGAAGTGAAGTCTGTTTAGTATTGATTGATTATTGATTGTGTCGTCGACCTCCGTGGGATAAAAACCACGGAGGTCGATTTTTATAAGATAATAAAAAACCAAGAAAGAATGATCATCCAGTTTCTCATCATACTCGTCGCTTTTATAGCCTTATTCTATAAGACGATCAAGCTTTATAAGTACACCTCAGATTGTTTCACAAACATTGTCGAGAATGAAACGATACAACTAAGGTACAAGATGAAAATCGACGGACAAGACGTAAAGAATGTCAGAAAGACAATGTTCAACGTGCTTTATGTTTTTGTGGTTATACCAGATGAAGTGAGAAAGGCAGATCATATGAGCTACATCATAAGCCACTTACAGCTGATCGAAGAATCATTACAAGTTCAGAATCTTTATGGTCTTGTAAGTTCTTCACGTGAACAGTTTGTAAGTGAAGAAAATGATAAAGAAAGAACGATTTATCTCGTAAAGTTCAAGCCGATCATTTATGGTCTTGATCTTTGGAGAATCCTTGTCTTCATTTTCTCTATAATCGTCGCAATTTATAATAAAGAAATAGCAGAATTTGTATGGCTAATGTTTTAAGTGGGAACGATCCTTCCTACATCCTTAACCCAAAGATAAAAACAAGAGAGCGGTCTATCGTTTTCTCGAATAACTCGTTTATGGACAGTTTCGGAAGAACTTTCCTTGACATGTCAGAGTTCTCTGTAAAATGTGAAAGATCGTTATCCACAATAATCACGATTGATCCATATGAACAAGTGACAATCCCTTCATTCAAGAACGTGATCTTCACATGTTTCGGTGGATCTGTTGCACATATGAACGATGCACAGATTCGAAGCAAGCAGACTTTACACTTCGATGTGAATGTGGAAGTTATCGACCCCAAAGATGAATCTTCGATTGTTCGTCTGAATGTGGGTGTTGTGTTTCCTCCGTCTTCAGAAAGTGTGGATGAGGGGGAAGGCGGTAGAAATGCGCAATCACAGCTCGTGAGCTTTCAGAGATATCTCTCAAAGTCTGGGAAATATGTCGGTGATGCCGAGGATATCACTTTCGAGTATCTTCACACACAGCTAAAGTTCGACATTCACTACGAATATGACGAAATGTCGAATGAGTATGCGCTGAAGATAAGTGATGTTCGTGTTGGTGGTAAGTTCAGTGGAGGTGGAAAAATCGACACGGAATGCAATATATCCAAGAAGTCACGAGTTTTTATGCTCTCACCAAACATGGACTATCAGTTGGATGGTGTTGAATCTGTTAGATTCCTTTATAGTCGGGAAACATGGGAGAAGCTATGCGACAACGGAGCTATTCTGAGAAAATACACCGCCCTTGGAAGTGAAGAAGATGTTCGATTAGAGCACGACATGTTTCAATCGAAGTTCTCTGTTGCAGAGTTCCGTGGGATTTCGATCATTCTTGAAAACAACTCAGAAACCGAAGGTCTTCTTCAAGAGGTCTCTGTAGAAAAGATCTGCAAGAAGTATGATGAATCGTTCAACTGTTCGATCACGTGTGGTGGTCTCCGAGAACACGACGTTTATCACAGCTTCGGTTTTGTGAGACCCCAAGGAAACAACGTATCTTTCAGAAATATAACAAGAAAAAAGATCGATTTACAAGTTTTATCTTATGAATAAACTCAACCTTTTATCAATCCTTAAGGTGTTGGTGAAGCAGGAACTGGGAAATGTCACAGTCAATGGCAATCTCCTAAGTTACAACAGTGGTGTGGTGTCCAATAATGTCACAGGTTGTACATACAACGTAGTGACAAACTACAGTTCACTGAATCCAAATGTCGTATCTTGTATGTTCTCCACCGCACAGGGTACGAGCCACATGGTCTTCGTAAGAGGTCAAGAACGATTTGATCTTCTTCTGAAGCTCATGGAAGTATGCCAAGACAAGCAAATGTAACTTTTTAATTTCAATCCAAATATGACTAAGAAAGAATTCATCACAGCTCTCGCAGAGCAGACTGGTGCAACTAAGACGCAGGTAGAAGCCATCATCGGTGCTTATCACAAGACTATCATCGAAAGTCTTAAGAAGGATGAGCCAGTAACCTTCGTTGGCTTCGGTACGTACTCATCCAGAGTTCGCCCAGAGCGTGAAGCCTTCAAGCCTGGTACTAAGGAAAAGATGACAGTACCTGCAAAGAAGGTCGGTAAGTTCAAGATGTCAAAGTCTGTAGAACTTTAGTAGAAAAAGGGGATAAACGAATTCGCAATGAACGGATGGGCTGGTCTTTGGAAACATAGACCAGCCCATTTCGTATAAAAATACTGAAAATATCGAAAATGACGACGGAATCGACACCGACGAATATCTGTGAACGTTTTCGATATAAAAATGGAAAGAACGAATTAGTCAAATCAAACTTAATAAAGAACAAATGAAAGCCAAGAAGCATCAAGTAGGCATGTTTGATCACATGTTCGAAAAAGGAAAGATCACGTTCTTGTTGGATGGTTATTCCGCAGGTTCATCTGGCAAGGGCAAGTGTGAATCTCTCATCGTAAAGAACACCTCGTTCGGCGCTGGGGAAAAGCGTCTTGCAGTCTGTACTACGAACTCTGCAAATGCATCGCATTGGGTCTACGATGATGGCAAGAAGATGATGTTCGAAGTTCTGCCTTCATCGGCTTATCTTCACGAAAAGCTCGAATTCGTCGCAATCGGTCACGGTGCGTCGTTCTCCGTAGAACGTCTCTTCGAGGAAATCAAGATGAGTGGTCTTCCTCTCGATAAGCTCTTCATTCACCCCAAGGCAGGGATCATCACCAAGATCGATGAAGACTATGAAAAGGGTCTTTGTGATATCGATGGAAACTATTCATCCTCTGATCATGACGGCACAATCGCAGGAGGATCAACTTGCTCTGGTTCTGGTGCAGTTCGTGCAAAGAAGGTCGTTCGAAACAAGACGGTGACTTATGCTTACCAAGTCCCAGAACTCAAGCAGTTCATCTGTGATGTCGAGAAGCGTCTTATGACGTTTATGATCAATGGAGGATCAGTCCTTCTGCAGATCGGTCAAGGTTTCCCACTTTCGTATGGTCTCGGCTATAACAAGCAGAATTCAACAAGTCGAAACGTGACGATCAGTGCAGCTTTGGATGATATGAATCTTCCTCCATTCTTTGCAGGTGATGTGATCTTGAATGGTAGAACTTATCCGATCAAGATCAACAACAAGAAGTATCGTCTTCTGGGTGGAAAGCCAGTTGTCCGACTTCACAAGAACTCGGAATCGACGCTCAAGTACTACGCTCACAAGCACCTCTTCGACTTCATTGAAGGGGATGATCACGTTTCTATCGTCACACGCAAGGAATTCATCAACTTCTATGAAATGCGTGAGTTCCCTTACCTCGAGTACGAAGTCATTGAATCGTTCAGTGGTACTGGCTATTCTCCAATCTGGAACGAAGAAAGTCACCAACGAGAAATCACGTGGGAAGATGTCGAAAAGAACTATGGGAAGACAATCCCAGATGATGTAAAGTGCACGTCACTTACCAAGCTCCCCCGAAGAGTCTTTGAGTTCGATAAGAGCCTTCTGCACGACGGTATTCTCTACAATCTTTCTCCAAATGGCAAAACTCATATTATCATCAACTTCGTCAACTGGGTAGATGGTGAAATGGACGGAGAACGTGAGAAGATTACGGAAAAGGTAGAAGATTGGCTCTCCAAGAATATGTTCGGAGAAATCGACACCATCAACAAGCTTGTGGGTGATGATAAGAAGGTTGTGCTTTCTGTACTGGGGACTGGTCGTGAATCCGACGACTTTGTCGCTGTAGAATGATAACTTCTCCGAATTGACAATTTACGAAGAATGGGGTCATTGTGACAATAAGCACACAATGACCCCATTCTTGTTATAAGATTAATAAAAAACGTAGCAACCCCCCCCACACCATTTCAAAATCTTCATTATGACAAAAGACGACTGCACAAGCATTAAGAAGATACTACGGATTTCTACGATAGTTTTCTTCGTTATCACTACGATTTACTTCATTGTCGCAATTATGCGTATTGCAAACATAGGAAGTGAAAACAAACCTCACGAGATAATCGATTCGTTGAAATACACGAACTCTGTCTATGAACACGATGTTCGAAAGTTGAAGGCGCAGATCGATTCACTTTCCCTACAAAACGAGATATCTTCAAAAAAGATCGATTCACTTGAAAATGTCGTCGACACGAAGACATTTTCACTAAGGAAAGCAGAGAGCGCAATGCGAGCAAAGAAGCTGAATTTCTCCAAAGACGTGTTCGAAGTCGAACAAGAACTAAGACAAAACATCCAAGAATATGAAAAGAATAATTAGTCTCTCGCTCTTGACGCTCATCTATGGTGTAACAGTGTCACATGCGCAGAACATAGAAATCTCGAAGAAAGATGCTGTCATAATCAACCACATGTTTGATCAACACAAGCAACTTCTTGAAATCTCCACAATGAAGGATTCGATCATGCAGTCGTTGAGGGAAGTCGTGGACAACAAGACACTTATCATTGAAAACCAACTTGAACAGCTTCGCAAGTATGACGAAATGATGATGAAGAATGACACGATCATTTCCAATCATAAGAAGATGGCGGAGATCTATGAGAAATCTCTGAAAAAGGAAAGACAAAAGTCAGTATTTTGGAAATATGTTGGACTTCTTTCCTCTGCAGTGGCGATCACCACATTCCTCATAAAATAGGCTCTCAGAGCTTAAGGAAGGTACTTTCCTTGTGCTCTCGAATATTCACGAATATTTTCATCCCAATCAATCAATCAAAATGCAACGGAACGTATCTCCTCTCGATCACAGGTATGCCGATGTCATACAGAACATGTCACACGTCTTCAATTCTGAAAGATACTACAAGACGATGTGGAATGTCGAAGTCGAATATCTTCTTTACTTCTTAAAAGAGATAGCAAACATAGAAGTAAACGAAGACATCATCAGAAAAAACTGCAAGTTCGACAGTTCTGTCTACAACGAGATTCTTGAAGAGGAAAGTGTGACCAAGCACGATGTCAAGGCAGTTATCAATGTCCTACAAAGAAAAACGTCGGGTTCGGTTTATGTTCACTTCGGTTTGACTTCTCAAGACATAGTTTCTTTGTCAATGTCTATTCTCATGCAAGAAGCAATGGAAATCATTGATCGTTCGGTAAACTATGTCGAAGGAATCCTTGAAAATCTTCATAGAGAGACAAGGGGCATTTGGTCTCTATCAAAGACTCATGGACAATCTGCAGTTCCTCATCTTTTGAAAGATGACGTTTATAAGTGGCGTTATGATGTCTTGAAGTTTAGACAACGTACTAACAACTATTCAGTTGTCAAGTTCTCTGGTGCTGTCGGTAACAACTTCGCAATATCGAGACTTTTCGATATTGATCCTCGGAGAGTTGCAGAACTGATGAATTCGTTTGTCAAGAAGTTCGGCAGGTTCACCATTAGTGGAGAAGAAGCGACACAAACCGACAGATGGGAATCGTTCTGTGAAAGATTCTCTGATTGGAATCTGGCCATTTCAAGAATCATCAGCGACATTCAGCAGATTTGGCAAATGTGCTCGGATGGTTATTTCAAACTAAAGGTAGACGAAGGCTATTGTGGATCTTCCGCTATGCCCCACAAGGTCAACCCCATCAAGTTTGAAAATGCGGAAGGATGCTTCTGTAGATGTCAGAAAGACTTCGAGTTTTACATTAATAAGTTATCGAAATCAAGAATGCATCGTGATCTTTCAGATTCAGTGGTCATAAGAATGATCCCCGAAACTCTGTCTTATCTTTATCTTGGATTCTCTTCGTTTGCAAATGGCTTGAAGTCGCTCGAGGTGAACGAGGAGAAGATAAAAGATGATCTCGAGGAGAATTATCAAGTGTTCTCTGAAATCGTACAGCTACATCTAAAGATGAAAGGTGATGAGGACGCATATGAAGAATCAAAGCGTGTGTTTAGAGGAAGCCAGATGACACTCTACGACTTCAAGAAAGCCCTAAAGTCTCTAAACATTGGGTATGATGAAATCAAGAAGTTCATAGAACTTTAGAGACAAATAGAAAATCGTCGGTGAGATCCTTTTGTTGGTAGTTACATAACAAAAGGATCTCACCGACGATTTTTATATGGACTACCAGCTCGTAATACCTTCACTAAAGCCGATATCTTACCAGTCATTGGAAGCAAAGCAGACGATAAAGATTAACAATGACGACGAAATCATTGATCTTTGTTCTGAATCGTTTTCAAAGACTGTTCCTATGGACTACACTTTACAGATATCGACGATTTCTGAAGATTTGAGCGGTAGACCTCATCTTGTCTCGAGAATTCTTATGGGATCAGAAGACGATGCCGATATCTTGATGCATTACAACCATGTCTCGAATCCTTATTCAATGGATGGGACTTTCACGTTCATAACACCGAACAGACAAACAGCAGTCGAAGCTATAAAGAAGTCGGCTTCATCTTCACAGAAGGAGAACGAATCTCAAGTAGAACTCAATCGAAGTGTTGCAGAGAAGGATAAGAAGAGGATAATGGAACTTATACGACAGTCCAATCCTCAGATGGTTTCGGAATCTACAACACCAATAAGAACGACAAACATGACTACACAGCCACAGACACAAGAAAAGGATGGTGAAATCGTGTTTGGTACAAACGTTGTGTCGAAGAGATGTTCTGGTGACCTCTCTTCGACACAATCAAGAACGGAGATAATAAGAAGAACTATCCGTTCAATGGCTATTAAATCGTAGCCGTTATTCTTCTTTCCAGAGTTCCTTTATTATCCCTCTCGACAGGATCTCCTTTGCTTCATCTTCATTGAAAGAAAGTTCAACAATGTCTTTCACGACATCTTCTTTCGGTATATTGTAAGATTGGGACAAGAAGTCAATGATGCTCTCGGGTATCATGTCGATTTCAACCATAATGTTGAAAGAAATGGTGGACTTTACACCATTCTTGATTATTCCTATGACCTCATTGGGAAGGTTCAGTTTTCTTGGAGGGAGCTGGATGGCGTGAGACTTATCTTCATCTTCATAGATCATCATTTTCTGATCATTATCTTCCTCTTTGATCTCGTTTCTATGAAGCATTATCGTCTGACGAGGTTCTTCGTTGATAACCTCTCTGACATTATCAGAAGGTGTCGTGATTGGTATTCCGTTTTCATCAACTTCTAACGTGCTGTAAACATCCCACGCTTTGCTATTATTCTCTTCCATACCTGTTGATCTTTCTGATTGGTTTTTCTTCTTATATTTTTAAATAATGAGAATTTTTGATCAAAAAAGAAACGAAACATGTTTGAACTTAGTAATATCAAGATTACAAAGTCAAAGGTCGATGAAAGAAGCATCGAATCTAACGGCTTTTGGTTTACACCTGTCAATGGTGAATTCAACACCGATGGTGTCGCAGAGTTTATAACGAGTGAACTTGAAAGCCCTAAGTGGCTTGATGGTAAAACATTCCCATCTCTTAATCATCTCTTCGTCACGGAATCACAGACGAATCTCTTC